>WBZQ01000515.1_pt1 | contig 30517 bp, 34 predicted proteins | sample 5204251 | NCBI WGS metagenome assembly WBZQ01 (sample SAMN12412402, study PRJNA552823) | activated sludge metagenome | isolation source: activated sludge from nitrification reactor of wastewater treatment plant... | place: USA: Virginia | collected 2017-09 | reverse complement strand
TGGAAAGCGCGCTAAAGAGCTTTGAATCAAACCAGGAAACTATGCGCAGCATTGCCGCATGGGATTGGATTATTAATGCTGTTTCTAAATAGAATTGGAATAACCCCTCGATCCAGCGCGTCGCTTCGTCCAGATCGATGCCCAATTCCTCCGCATCCTTTTTGCTGACTTTGATTTCCGCCGGTTTGCGGTAGGCGTGATGCGCTTCGTCGTTAATCACGATTAAATCCTTGCGCGCCGCAAGCCCGCCCAATACGCGCCGGGTAAACGCTTCGTCGCTTTCCCGGCCTTTTCTGACCACCGAGCGGTCTTGCTCTTTCAGCGGCATCAAGGTATGCCAGTTCTCGATCAGCAACTCGGCTTGATTGAGCTGCTGCCGCAGCGCTTCGTTCGGGCACAGGCGGAATTCGTCGTAAACGTTCTTGTCATTGCTCGGATACAGCACCTGCAAACGGCTTTTGACCGTCAGTCCCGGCGTGACGATCAGTACCGCTTTCGAGTAGCGCGCATCCTTCGGGTAATGAATGGCGTTCAGGCTTTGCCAAGTGATGATCAACGCCATCAGCGAAGTTTTGCCGGAACCGGTCGCCATTTTGCTGCAAATGCGTTCCCACGGCCCGCGCCGTCGCCCGGCAGAAAAATGCCTTGCTTGAAATCCTGCGGCGCTTCCAGCCACCAGATCAGCGCTTCAATCGCTTCCAACTGGCAAAAATACAGCGGATACTGGCGCGGCCCGCCGTTCCAGCGTTTTTCATCGCTGTCCCATTCGCCGCGTTCATGCCAATGTTCCAGTAATTGCCGCGTTACGCTGGTGATGCCGGGCCAACCGGCATCGCACCAGCTATCCAGACACTCGCGGATAGCGTTGACGCGCTCCAGTTTTTCCACCCGGCGGGTGTTTTGGTGCGGGTATCGTATAATTCATACGCCGCTGGCCGCCGCCCTGTTTGAATGCTCAGCAGCTTGCCGTTGTCGTCCTGATCCCAATAGCGGTCGGGTTTCAGATACGGCGAATTGATGATCAACGAGGATAGCTTGCCGGTCATGGCAACGCTTACACCTGATCCAGGCGGATGACTTTGAGCGACTCGATGCCGCGGTCATCGACGATTTTCACCGCAATGCACTCGTTTTCCCCGGCCTCAAACGGCAGCGACACCGTGCCGTGGAATTGCTCCAGCAATTCTTCTTCAGTTCGGCACGGATATCCTTGCGCAGCTTGCGCCAGCCATCGCCGCTCCCGGCCATCGGGAAAAACACCTGGCGCGGATACAGCGAACGGTTATCGTAATCGGTATCCAATGCCCACATGGCGATATTCTTTTGGCCGCCGGATTTCAGTTCGCCGGTTTTGCTATCGAAATAATCGAAACCGCGCACGTCCACTTGGTAACATCCGGTTTTGATCTGTTTGACGATCACGTCCGGCTGCCCCATCAGCCAGAACGATTTGTTGCTGGCGCGGCCTTTTTTCAAGTCTTCGGTTAGCAAATCGATATTCATCTGCACTTTCAGCGCGGTAATGCCTTTGATGTTGTCGATATCCTTGGCCGCTTCCGGGTCGAAGGTAAACGCGCAGAACACCAGCAATTTCGGCAGCGGGAACAACTCGCCCGCCTCGCGCATCGCGATTTCCACCTGGCGTTGCTCCAGCGCCGCATGTTCCGGCCCGAAACTCACCGCCACCTTGTCGCCGCCTTCGGCCACGGTGCCGGTGGCATGGATGTATTTCGCGCCGGGCAATGGCGCCAGATCGAGCAGTTGAATTTTCTGCCCGCCCTTGCCGCGGATGCCGGTTTTCAGCAACTCGTCGCGCCATTGGCTCTGCCGCCAGGTTGCACCCGAGCGCGCCACGGCCACATCCGCATGCGCGGCAATTGAGGCGTCCATTTGCTTTTGCATCGCCTGCCGTGCGGCGTGGAAAGCATCGAACGGTTTTCTCGCCACTTCCGGCCAATCGTCAGGAAAATCGAACGGAACTTGCCATTCCATCAATGCACCGCTCCCCTGATCGTCATGCCCGCGCAGGCGGGAATCCAGCGATCCGTCAAAGGCTGTGGATGCCCGCCTGCGCGGGCATGACGGTGAATCCGAAAGGGTGGTATTGACCGCCGCCAGCGCCGCCTCAATCGCCGGATGCATGCGCGCATAAATCTCATCGATCTCGGGATTGTTGGCGATGGATTTGAGCGTGACGTGCGGCACGGTTTTGTAGATGAAACCGCTTTTCAAGCCTTCGTGCGGGTATTTGAGCTCGAAATAATCATAACTGGCGGTCATCAGCCGTTGCTTCGCCAACGTCACCGCAACGCGCGACGTGTCGGTGGTGATCCAGCGCCGTCCCCATTTCTCAGCAACAAAAGCACTGGTGCCGGAACCGCAGGTGGGGTCGAGCACCAGGTCGCCGGGGTCGGTGGTCATTAAGAGACAGCGCTCAATGACTCTGCGAGCTGTTTGAACAACATATTTTTTATCTTCACTCCAACCAGCTATTGCAGTGTCATCCCACATATTACTTAATGGTAATACGGGAAAATCTTTAAGAAATCTCCTGTAGTTAAGTGAGGTTGAGCGAACATGAAGTCTTCCTGCTTTGTCCAATCGTTGCATACCAACAATATTAGTCTTCCACCCGCCTGTTCCCGGTGAGTATTCACCTCCGTGATAAGGATACGAAAATTGTGTCGAAGCACCGCCAGATTGGGATGTCAAATTATCTATTCGTAATGAATTATTAGCTATTACATCATTTGAATAATCTTGATGTTCCATCCTCTTAAGTTCACCATTTTGGGATAGATAATACGCGTATTCACCAGCTCCCTGACTGTCATGAGATTTTTCTCTCATTAGCATTCTGTACTTCGCTACTGCCCTATCTTTGACATACCAAACAAGGTAATCAAAAGTACTCGAAAGATAAGTGGAAGTTGCACTCGAAGTTTTTAAAAAAGTAATAGTGCCTAAGTGATTTTTGGAATCAAAAATCTCATCAAGGAGTTCACGAACATGATGCAAGTTCTCCTCCGAAATCTGCACAAATACGCTGCCCGATTCGTGCAGCAATTCCTTCGCCAGCAATAACCGGTCGCGCAAATAAGTTAGATACGAATGGATACCGAGTTCCCAGGTGTCGCGGAACGCCTTGATCATTTCCGGTTCCTGCGTCAGGTCTTCGTCTTTGCGGTCTTTGACGTCGCGTTTATTGACGAACGGCTGGAAATTGGAGCCGTATTTGATGCCGTACGGCGGATCGAGGTAGATCATTTGCACTTGCCCGGCCATGCCTTCCTTTTGCAGCAACGAATTCATCACCAGCAACGAATCCCCGGCGATGAGCCGGTTCGACCAGTCGCGTTCGTGCTTGTAAAAGTCGATGGCATCCCGCAGCGGGAGGTTTTCAAACGGTGCGTGAAACAAATCCGGCTGGATCAAGTTGCTGGCGCTGCCGGTTTTGCCTTACGCATCTTTCAGCTTTTTCTGCACTGCCGCCAGAATCGTCGCCGGATCGATGCCCTCGTGCACGTGCAGCGACACGGTGTCGACGTTCAAAGCTGGTGCGTTCGGGGCTTTGCCCGCCCAGTTCAAATACGGCGACTGCATGCGTTTCAATTGCTCCAACGCTGCTTGCATGCGGTCTTTATCGCCGGACGCGAGTGCCTCGTCGATCAGGTTTTCAATGCTGGAGCGCTGGCTGTCGAATTGCAGCGCCGGGTCGATATGCGGGTCATATTGCCATACGGTTTTGCCTTCCACGCCGTCGGAATGCGTGTCAACCATGCCGACATGCGGATTGTTGGTGCACTTGTCGCCGTGGCGGTAGCTGAGCACTTCTGATGATTGATTCTTGTTTTTTCCAGATTCCACCACACGCTTGACAGTAGCCGCTTCTTTTTTTGGTATTTCAGCATACGGCTGCTGTAGTTCGAGTCCGAATACATCAGCCGGTAACGTTTCCTGCTGCGATTTCGGGTCTGCGCCGCGAGAGTTTGGTTTATTATCATTTGTCGTCATGGCGGCACTAAGCGATTGTTCAGGTTTTTAGCTTAGCTTTATTACCCATTAGCTGTGTAGCAGTTCGTTCACTTCCGCAAGATCAAAATGTTCGGGGTCAAACGGCTCACCGAGCCATTCCATTATGTCGTCATGTTCCGGATGATCGGGATCGGCAATTGCTTCCAAGAACATTTCGTACCCCGGCGGTCCGCCGATATCCTCCGGCGGACAGGCGCGGCTGCCTTTGAGACACAATGGTAATTTGGTTTGCGTTTCAAACGGCAGGATTTTTTCCAGGACGATTGCATGGTCCCAGCCATCGCCAAAGTCGTAGGTATAGATTAACTTGTCTTTTTCTTGCTTCAATACCTGTTCGATGCGAAATTCTGATTCATCGTGAATATCCGATGGAAAATCTTCATCCGGTACACCATATCGCTGCTCTCCATCTTTGACAAATTCATGCAGATGGGAATCGGTCCAACCCATCACGATTTGCACGACAAGATGCAGATCCGCCAAGCTATCCGTGCTGGCAATCAGAAATCTGCGCCATATCGGCGGGCGGATATAGTTCAAGGTAACTTTCAATTGATAAATGGATCGTAAAGATTTTGCTGCTGAGGGTTTAGCCATTGGCAAGCTCCCAAAAAAAGTAATCGAATAACCGTTTCTTCAAATAGCGGATAGTATTTATGCGAATGTGCTGCCTGCTGCCCGTTTGTTGCATTCTTTATCGGCGTTGTTAGCGTTATTAGCCGATTCGAAAAGCAATGTAATGTATTGCATTATAGCGTTCAATGATCAATCTGGCTTCTCCAACGCCATGTACGAAATTCCTTCCTCTGTTAGAATTATCCACTGCCCTTCTCAACAATAACCCGCTTTCATGATGAACAATCTTTACCCGCTTGATCATATTCGCATCGTGCTCAGCCACACCAGTCATCCCGGAAATATTGGCGCATCCGCGCGGGCCATGAAAACGATGGGATTGCGTGCGTTGTATCTGATCAATCCGAAGTTCTTTCCCGATGCCAAAGCGGAAGCCCTGGCTTCGCATGCAACCGATATTTTGCAGCAAGCGCAAGTTTGCGCTGAATTGCATCAAGCGCTCGATCAAACCGCACTGGCGGCTGCCGTGACGGCACGCCCGCGCGAGCTGTCGCATAAGGTTTTCGATGCCCGGCAGGGTGCGCGGGAATTAGTGCGCTACGCGCAACTGCAACCCGTAGCATTATTGTTCGGACGCGAAAGCTCGGGTTTGACAAGCGCAGAAACCAGCAAGTGCCAGATTGTCATCCATATTCCCGCCAATCCGGAATACCCTTCGTTGAATTTAGCCAGCGCGGTGCAAGTGATGTCATACGAATTGCGAATGGCAGTGCTTGAGCAGATGGCACCCGCCCCGACGGCAACGGCAACCGCAACCGTTTACCCACCTGCTTGTTTTAACGAGCTGGAATCGCTGTATGCGCATCTTGAGGAATTGATGATTACCAGTGGTTTTCTCGATCCGCAGCAACCCAAACGGCTGTTGCCGCGTATCCGGCGGCTGTTTTCTCGCGCTCGACTAGAAAAAGACGAAGTACAGATTTTGCGCGGTATTCTGGCGGCATTGGGCAAACGCTGGTGAGCACTTGACCCGCTAACTTTCCTTGATCAGTGTACCGACACCTTGGTCAGTCAAAATTTCCAGCAGCAGTGCGTGTTCCACGCGGCCGTCGATGATATGGCACGATTTGACGCCTTTTTTGACCGCATCCAACGCCGATCCGATTTTGGGAAGCATACCCCCGGAAATGGTGCCGTCGGCGAACAATTCGTCTACGCGCTGCGCTGTCAGACCGGTCAAGAGTTTGCCGTCTTTATCCAGCACACCGGGAATGTTAGAGAGCAGGATCAGTTTTTCTGCTTGCAAAATTTCCGCCAGCTTGCCCGCTACCAGATCGGCATTGATGTTGTACGATTCACCGTCGCTACCGACACCGATCGGTGCTATCACCGGAATGAAATCCTGTGTATCCAGTAATGCAATGAGTGCAGGATCAATCGATTCGATTTCGCCAACCTGGCCAATATTGATCCATTTTCCAGCGGTCTCGCGATCCGGCATGAGCATTTTCCTGGCCCGAATAAAAGCGCCATCCTTGCCGGTCAGACCAACCGCCTTGCCGCCGTGGCGGTTGATCAGGTTAACGATGTCCTTGTTGACAGAGCCACCAAGTACCATTTCGACGACATTCATGGTTTCCGCATCAGTTACACGCATACCTTGAATAAATTCACCTTGTTTACCGACGCGCTTAAGCATGTCATCAATCTGGGGACCACCACCATGTACCACGACAGGATTCATACCCACTAGCTTCAGCAATACCACGTCACGTGCAAAACCATGCTTCAGATTTTCTTCTACCATGGCGTTACCGCCATATTTAATGACAATAGTTTTTCCATGAAAACGTTGAATGTAGGGCAGTGCTTCAGCCAGAATTTTGGCTTTATCTTTCGCAACCGTTTGGGAATTCGCCATAATTTTTATCACCTGCAAATAATCATCACACTAATAGGAAACGAAATACATGCTCATTACTCGCGAGCAATTCGCAAGAATCTTTCATCTTGAATCAATTTAAATAAGCTTAATTCTCGCCATACGCGTCCTTCGATATCCTTGTATTGCGCAATTATTCCTTGAGGCAGTTTGTTCTTTTTCAGCAACTTCCCAGGAACAAATTCAGACAAGCTTCTAATACCTAACATACTGTTAACCACAAATCCAGCCAATACTCTACTTGCATTTGGGACCAACAATATGCGTGATTTTAAACCGAATGGTTTTGGGCTGCCGCCAAGATAAGCTCCAAGGTCTGTAATTCCATACAGATTGCCACGCACATTCGCTAATCCTAGAAACCATGGCTGTGTTAACGGTACGTGTGCTAGCTTGGGTATCGCTATCACCTCACTCACTTCATTCATAGGTATCAAATAGCGATCATCTCCTACGGCTGCCCCTAATACAGCAATTGACGATTCGCCTCCCATTGGCTCCGTCTGTAAAAATTGATCTTTTTCGATACCCATAATTTTCACCTCAAGTCATTGGATTATGTCATTCGCTTTAAATGATTGAATATTCGTTATCGCGTTATTTTACTGTATTATCAGGCATCAATTTTTGAATTCTGTGGAGCCAATTAAATGAAAAATCTGAAGTTACTCTGGTTATTACTTCTATTGCTACTTCCAATTATTTTCCTAGCAGGTTGCGCTCCAATGGTTGCAGTTGGCACAACCGCTGGAACGGGCGCTTACATTTCTGAAGACCGACGAACGAGTGGTATGTTCATTGAGGACGAAGGGATCGAATTAAAAAGCGCGCGTCGTATCCATCAGCAATACGGCGATAGGGTACACATCAATGTCACTAGTTATAATCGTATTGTTCTGCTATCAGGAGAAGCTCCTACCGAAACGATCAAAACGGATATTGCGCGGTTAATTATGGGCGTTGATAATGTACGTAAGATCTTCAATGAAATTGCTGTCGCAGAAAACACTTCGTTAATTTCTCGCAGCAATGACGCATTACTCACATCAAAAGTTAAGACCCGATTTTTAGCAGAACGAAAATTCCAGATTAATCACATTAAAATTGTGACAGAAAATAGTGTGGTCTATTTGCTTGGTGTTGTTACGCACCAAGAGGGTGATAATGCTGCTCAAATTGCAAGTTCCACTTCCGGGGTAAAGAAGGTTGTAAAAGTATTCGAATATTTTAACTAAACTTATAAATGCAATCATGTTGCCATCTAATTTACTGGTAGATTTGCAAAATGCTTTTTCACCCGATCGTTTTTATACAGATCCTGTAGATTGTTATGCTTATGCTTACGATAACAGTCGTAAGATATTCCCACCGGATGCAGTGCTTTTTCCGTTAACTGCGGATGAGATTCAACATGTTGTTTTGCTATGCAATCAGTATAAAGTTCCTCTTATACCGCGCGGACGAGGTACCGGAACTGCTGGTGGCAGCCTGCCTGAATTTGGCGGTATTGTTTTATCAATGGAACGTATGCTTAATATCCCCTCAATCGATCCAGCAAATCGCGTTATCACTGCCGAACCTGGTGTATTAAATCAATCAATTCAAAATGCTGTTAAACCTTATGGTTTTTTCTGGCCACCAGATCCATCCAGCGCTCAATTCTCCAGTATTGGTGGGAATATTGCTACTGGCGCAGGTGGGCCACATGCCGTTAAATATGGAACAACACGTGAACATGTCTTAGGCTTAAAAGCGATAACCGGTTCCGGCGATTTTATTACTACTGGTTGCTACACTACAAAAGGTGTTGTCGGTTATGATCTTACCCGGCTTCTGATTGGCTCAGAAGGAACGCTAGCAGTTATTACAGAAGCAACTCTTAAACTAACAGCCTTGCCGGCTGCTGTCGCTGGCATTACTGCACATTTTCGTGATTTATCAAGTTGCACTGCTGCTATTGTACAAATTATGGCTTTACCGCAACTTCCAAGTGCGCTTGAGTTTCTAGATGCAGGTTCACTTAATCTTGTTCGTGGCCGCTATCCCGATATGTTGCCAGTTGAAACCCATGCTATGTTGATGATTGAAGTTGATAGTCCTAGCGATGAAGATCTTACCAACGCAATTTTTCCCATCCTCAAAGCATGTCAATCAGAAGGACTAATCCTAGCAAAGCAAGAAAAAGATACTGCTTCTCTTTGGCAAGCACGAAAAGCATTATCACCACTGTTACGAGAAATTGCACCAAAAAAAATTAATGAAGATGTTGTAGTTCCTATAACTATGTTGCCTTATTTTTTGAATGAATTGACAAGGCTAAGTACGCATTATCAGCTACACAACGTTAATTTCGGCCATGCAGGAAACGGAAATATTCACGTTAATCTATTAATTAATCCTGACAACATGGATGAGGTTATGCGAGCAGAATGCTGTCTAGATGAAGTTTTTGATTTAGTTATCAAACTTCGTGGCACCTTATCTGGAGAACACGGAATCGGAAGTGAGAAACGCGCTTTTGTAACAAAAGAAATTGACAATACAACGTTAAGCTTAATGAGAAATATCAAAAACTTATTTGATCCTAACAATATTCTGAATCCTGGTAAATTATTTCCAGCGATCGAATCAATCTAAAAAACTTTTATTTTCCTGCGCTTGCAACATACATCAAGCAAGCGTACAGGAAACTTTCTAAGTTAATCTTAAAAAAAGAAATAATGATCCACTAGCAGTGCTACGAACAAAAGCGCTAAATAAAGTATTGAATAACGAAACGCTTCTCGTGCCAGTTGATCACTATAATTACGATATATTTCTATAGCGTAATACATAAAAACACCATTTAAAACAATCGAGCTTCCCAGATAGATTAGTCCACTCATTTGCGTAATATATGGCAAAGTCGTAACTACACACAAAATAACTGTATATAGTAATACATGCAACTTGGTAAACTGATCACCGTGTGTTACCGGTAACATTGGCATACCAATTGAAGCATATTCATTCTTTCTGTATAGTGCAAGCGCCCAAAAATGAGGTGGTGTCCACGCAAAAATAATCAAAAACAATAATAATGCATCGCTGGCAATTTCTCCTGTTACTGCGGTCCAACCTAATACAGGTGGCATCGCACCGGATGCACCGCCAATAACAATATTTTGTGGTGTCAGGGGCTTTAAGATTACGGTATAAATAATTGCATAGCCAACAAACGTGCCTAATGTCAGCCACATGGTGAGTTCGTTAATCCAGTGATATAAAATGAAAAGCCCCAAGCCACCAACTATGGTCAGAAAAAATAAAGTTTCAGGCACGCTTACTTTACCTTGAGGTAGCGGTCTACCTTTTGTTCGAGCCATTACAGCATCCATTTTTTGTTCTACTAAGCAATTCAGTGCCGCAGCCGCTCCAGCAACAAGTGCAACGCCAATTGTTGCCAAAACCAAGGTGTCGAAAGGTACTGCACCCGGAACTGCCATAAACATTCCAATAATTGCTGTGAAAACAATTAGCGATACAACTCGCGGTTTTGTTAATCTATAAAATTGATTAATTCGGGATGCTGTTTCATGCCAAACAATACTTGAAGTCATGCTATTGATCTCCTCTATTCATTTACATTGAATATATTTTATAAAGCTCATGATGTGAATTTCATTTAATTATTTGAAATTACGTAAGCTAATGTTCTAATTGTGAAACATGTAACAAACGTTTAATGTCGTGTCCCATTTTTGTTCCATCGATTTTTTCTGGAAAGCGCATCATTAAATTTCCAATTGGATCAATAAGATAAATATGCTTTGTTTGAACTTCCTCAGTTTCAATAAAACTTAGAATTTCACTATTTTTTGCACTAACGAAATAAGTACCTTCATATTGTTTAGTTAATTCACCTTCTGGAACAATATCATCGTTAATAAGCCAGAGACGTTCAATTCGATGTTTTTCTTTACCTTGTACTAATCGCACCTGACGCATGAAATATAACTTTTCTTGACAGTACTGATCACAATGACCAGAATCTATAGTCACTAAAACCCACTTCCCATGCAGGTCTTTCATCCGCAAAATTGTGTTATCGCTTTGGTTAATTCCATTGCCGTTAATCTTAACAACGGAAATCAAATCGCCGTAATGCTTACTTTCCGGTCGAAAACCAAAAAAATATAATGCATATGAAACAACAACTGGGGAACACATTAATAACATCAATAGAATAAATTTACGTCTATTTGTTTTTTGAATTTTTTCGTTTGACATTCAATATCAAAAAAATAATTATTGCTGTAACTGCAAGTGAAAACCATTGAAAAGCATAGCCTAAATTTTTTGATGAGCCTGATTCCGGTTTATCCCAATCGCGTATTAAACTATCCTCTACTTGATTTCTTTGTAATATCATAATTGGTTGCATCATCAACCCCGTATTCTGTTGATATTGTAGCAAATCAAAATTTGCCCATACTTTTCCTTCGCTGGATAATTTATTCGCTAAATTCAATGCCCTTAATTCCGGAGAAACTACAACTCCCGTTATTTTTACATTTCCTTTATACTCAATAACCTCTGGCAATAAGGTACGATCCTCTCCGACCGCCGTCCATCCTCTATTAATCACAACGTGCAACTGACTGCCTGCAATTCTCAGTGGCGTTATAATATGATAACCTGCACGGCCTTTATGTACTTTATTATCCAAATATATTGTATGCTCGGATATATATTCCCCTTCTACTTCTACTTCTCTATACTGAAAATCTTTTAACCTAATGACAGAGTCAGGCAAGGCTAAGGGAGGCTCTTTGGAATATCGTTCTAATTGTTCATACTGCGTTTCTTTTTCATTTGCTCGAGATAATTGCCATTTCCCAAGCTCAACAAAAATTATTACACATGCAATAGTTACAGTTATTGCCCACAACTTTGGTTCGAAGCGGTAGCCTAACACTATCATTTGCAATTAAAACAAATAACTAAAACAATAAGTAATATCAGTCATCTAACATAGTCTTATAGCTTGATTGTAATGAATCTCATTGGTGATATAAATGGCATTAAGCTTAGGATTGGTGATCTATAAAAAATTCCAGACTATTACACTTTTAGTCATTTCTACTGCTACTGTTTCAAGCATTACCTATATTTTGTAATAAATCTGGAATCTTTTTTAGCTCAAGTTACTATTTTGTTACATCAAGTAAACAAAAATAAACAAACCTAACCACACAACGTCAACAAAATGCCAATACCAAGCCACGCCTTCAAACCCAAAATGGTGTTCGGGTGTAAAATGGCCCGCAGCACTCCTAAAATAAATTACAATCAACATAATCGTGCCGATGGTCACATGAAAACCGTGAAAACCAGTCAACATAAAGAATGTTGCACCATATGCACCTGTTGTCAATTTCAAATTTAAATCATTGTAAGCATGCACATACTCATATGCTTGACAAGCAATAAAGGTTGCACCCAAGGCAATTGTTGCTAGCAACCATAATTTTAATCCATCACGTCTGTTTTCCTTTAGCCGCCAATGTGCAATTGTTACTGTAACTCCAGACATTAATAGTAATAATGTATTAAATGCTGGCAATCCCCAAGCTCCCATTGGAGTGAAGGATTCATGTGCACCCGGACCAGTAGTCGGCCATATTCCGTCATAAGACGACCAGAATGAATTACCTAATACGGTGCTTTCTTCGGCCAACCAAGGTATTGACAAATTTCGCATATACCATAGTGCTCCAAAAAAAGCACAGAAAAACATTACTTCTGTAAAAATAAACCAACTCATTCCCCACCGAAATGAGCGATCCACTTGTTCACCATATTTACCGCTCTCACTCTCCCTTGCTACTGTTCCAAACCATCCAAATAACATATAGATCAGAATAGAAAAACCTATTGCTAATAACCCATAACCAAGCTCCATTTTATTCATGGTCAAAGCTGCTCCTGATCCCATAAATAATATCGCCGTTGATCCAATTATTGGATACATCGACGGAGATGGGACATAATAGTGTCCTGATTCTTGACTCATTCTTTTCTCCTCCTACTTATGATTTATTCAATTTCTAACTAACCACCAATCTAACCACAAACATTACACCAAGAACAAACAAAACTGCTCCAATAATTCCACCAATAATTACTTGCGCCGGTGTCAACGTTGCTGCATCATTTTCAAGATCACTCTTTTTACGGATGCCCATGAAAGCAAACATTACTGCTTTTGCAATTTGCCAAATACTTGCGCTTCCTTTTTTTTGAGTATCTTGATTGTGCAACTTTTCTCCCTTTTTCTTTATTTGTTTACTGCACTAACCCCAGCGGCTAATTCAAAAAAAGTATATGAAATGGTTACAGTCTGTATATCTGCTGGCAATTCAGGTTCGATTACAAATTGTACAGGCATTTGCCGAGTCTCATTGGGTTTAAGCGTTTGTTTAGTGAAGCAGAAACATTCAAATTTCTTCAAATACTTATCCAAAAAGCGCGGACTATAACTTGGTATTGCCTGCCCGTTAATTTCTCGATCTGAATTATTTGTGATCTCGTACATCACACTGACTGGTTCGCCAGGATGAATGCGAGCATTGGTTTGAAGAGGTTTAAATTGCCACGGAAGTCCTCTTGTATTGGCATCAAATTCGACCATTATCCAACGACTCTCATCCACTTGGATTTCTTTAGCCTGTATGTCCGGCCGTAGCAAATTATTTATACCAGTTACTTCGCAAAATTTCTCATAAAATGGTACGAGTGCAAAACCAAAAACAAACATAATTAATGTAAAAATTAATAATTTTTTTAACATTAATACATTCGCTATCGACTTATTTTCTACCATTGTTTCAAAATAACCACTAAATAAAGTGCTACAACCGTAATTAACAGAAACATCGCTGTTCTAAACTTTTTACGCTTTAATTCTGTTTCTTGTGACATACCGCACACTTTTTAATTAACAACCGGTGGTTTCTCAAAACTATGATATGGTGCTGGAGTTGGCAAATGTGTCCACTCCAACGTCGTTGCACCATCCCATGGTTTTTGCGGTGCTTTTTCTCCACTACGTATGCAATTAATCATAATGTAGAGGAAAAGTAGCTGCGTGCTTCCAAATCCAAATGCACCAATGCTAGAAATCATATTGAAGTCAGCAAACTGCAGATTATAATCTGGAATTCTGCGCGGCATGCCTGCCAAACCTAAAAAATGTTGTACAAAGAATGTCAAATTAAAGAAGAACATTGATAGCCAAAAATGCCACTTACCTAATGTTTCATTGTACATGCGACCGGTCCATTTAGGTATCCAATAATAAGCGCCCGCAAACAAAGCAAACAATGAACCCGAAACCAATACATAATGAAAATGCGCTATTACATAGTAAGTATCTTGTACTTGAATATCGATCGGCACAATTGCGCAGATTACGCCACTAAAACCACCAATCACAAACAAGAAAATAAATCCAATTGCAAATAACATTGGTGTTTCAAATGACATCGAACCCCGCCACATTGTTGCAGTCCAATTAAATACTTTTACCCCCGTTGGAACTGCGATTAACATCGTTGCATACATAAAAAATAACTGACCTACCGTTGGCATGCCTGCCGTAAACATATGATGAGCCCACACTACACACGATAATATCGCGATAGAAGCCGTCGCATAAACCATCGAAGAATATCCGAACAATGGCTTACGTGAAAAAGTCGGTATCACTTCAGACACAATTCCAAATGATGGCAAAATCATGATGTAAACTTCTGGATGACCAAAGAACCAAAAAATATGTTGGAACATTACAGGATCACCACCGCCAGCGGCATTAAAAAAACTAGTGCCAAAATGACGATCCGTCAATAACATTGTCACAACACCCGCCAAAACCGGCATAACCAAAACCAGCAAATAAGCAGTAATCAACCATGTCCATACAAACAATGGCATCTTCATCAATGTCATGCCGGGAGCACGCATATTCAGAATAGTCGTAATAATATTAATTGAACCCATGATTGAAGATGCACCCAGGATATGTACTGAGAAAATCATCAAATCTACCCCTAACCCTCCCTGTGTTGACAGTGGTGGATAGAATGTCCAACCACCCGCTGCTGCGCCACCAGGCACAAAGAAAGAGCTGACCAGAAGAGTTGCTGCGACAGGTAATAACCAGAAACTCCAATTATTCATCCGCGCAAATGCCATATCTGGAGCACCAATCATTAATGGTACCTGCCAGTTCGCAAAACCTACAAAAGCGGGCATAATGGCACCAAACACCATAATTAACCCATGCAAGGTTGTAAATTGATTAAATAATTCTGGTTCTAAAATTTGAATACCCGGTTGATATAGTTCAGCGCGTATTCCCATCGCTAGTGTTCCACCCACCAAGAACATCGCAAAGCTGAACCACAGATACATTGTTCCAATGTCTTTGTGATTGGTCGTCGTAATCCAGCGCATTATTCCACTTGGATGATGATCATCATGCTCGTGACCATGTACGTCACCATGTACTGCTGCCATAATTATCTCCTTTTACTTATCTTCTACATGCATTGATGTTTTAACTGCAGACGCACTCATTTGAGCAGTCACCCATTTAGAATATTCATCTGCCTCCATCACTTCCACCACAATCGGCATATACCCGTGATCTTTTCCACATAATTCCGCACATTGACCACGATAAATTCCAGGTTTATCTGCTGTAAACCATGTATCACGAATAAATCCCGGAATCGCATCTTGTTTGATACCCAATGCTGGCACCCACCAGGCATGCAGCACATCATTTGCTGTCAAAATAACACGCACCTTCTTACCAACCGGCACAACCACTCGATTATCAACTTCTAACAGGTAATGCTCACCCTTAGGTGCCTTATTTTCAATTTGCGCTCTTGGTGTAGATAATTTACTAAAAAAGCTAATTCCTTCACCCTCACCCTGAAGATAATCATATCCCCACATCCATTGATACCCAGTTGCCTTAATAGTCATATCAGGACTCGAAGTATCTTTCATTGCTATAACTGTTTTGGTTGCTGGCCAAGCCATTACAACAAGGATAAGACAGGGTATTACTGTCCACACAATTTCCACCGCTGTACTATGATGAAAATTTGCGGCCTTATAACCCAAAGATTTGCGGTGCTTAAGTACAGAATAAAACATTACACCAAAAACACCAATAAAAATTACCAAACAGATCCACAGCAATACAATATGTTGATCATAAATATCTTTCGCAATGACACTCTGCGGCTCGGGCAAATTATATTTCGATCCAACCGCCATGCTCGAGTACAAAGCGAGAGCGGATACCCCCGCCAGGGCTACTGCCAATTTACTTCTCATATTTCCCCCCACATGATTACTAATTTTACAGATTTCAGGTACGACTTGAATGAATGCCACAAAACCTGAACTTATAGATGTTCAACCATCTTACGAAACTCATACATCAGAATCTTGTCCTCTTAAACCACATTATGACTGACGATAATTGTATTTCTTTGGTTGAATTTCCTTGTTATCCGCAACTTAGATTTTCTTAGTTATAGATATCTTCTACATGCTAATTAATCAAGTGGAAATTCTAGCATGCTGTAGTTGCCCAAACAAGGAAAATTCATGATTTTTATAGCAATATCACCCTGTTTATAAAATGGTATTCTATTTTATATATTCTTTACAAAAGAAGTTTTCAAAGAAAAATCTGATTGCTTAATGTTGCGATAACTCAAAATGAACCAGTTAAGTACTTTGTTTATATTGCCGGATATATTACTTAGTCGGCCCTGAAAAACCACATCAATCGCTATCTTGGGTAAGCTGAGGTATGCTGATTTTCAAGGAGTTCGAAGTTTCATAAAATGAAGACATGAAATGGAGGACGAAGATGGAACAATTAACGCGAACTCAATATTGCCAGGAATTTCGGAAGGAATCAGTTAAGTTTTTCAAAGAAAGTGGATTGACTCTGGTTGAAGCTGCAAAACGTCTGTCGTTACCCAAGGGGACACTAAAAAACTGGGTTTATGCTGACAAACGAGGAGAACTCGCTACAGTAGGCAAGCATCAAAAGCCGCTGACTGAACTTGAGTTAGAGCTATCCAGAGTTAAACGCGAATTAGCAGAAGTGAAGATGGAGCGTGACTTTATAAAAAAGTGTGCGACGTATTTCGCCAAGGAGTCATGATCTGGTCAAGTAAAACCGGACACACCAGTTAAGCCGCTTTCATCGATTTTTCTGCTTCTGCTTCATATTGGTTTGGGCTTTTGTAATTCAGGTATGAATGCAGTCTTTGGTTGTTATAAAACACAGCGATATATTGCAAAATGTCCTGCTGTGCTTCATGGCGGGTTTGGTAATGCCGCCATTGACAGCGTTCCCGCTTGAGACTACCAAAGAAACTTTCCGCAACTGCATTATCCCAACAATTCCCCAGGCGACCCATGCTGCCGATAAAACCATATGCTTTCAGTAGATTGCGGTTTGCTTTGCCGGCATACTGCGATCCACGAGTCCTGCTGCACAATCAACCCCGGCGGTGGCCGACGCAACCAGATCGCCATTCGCAATGCATCGCAGACCAGTGTCGCTTTCATCCGTGAGCTCATGCTCCACCCAACCACTTTCCTGGAGAACAAATCGATGACAACCGCCAGATACAGCCAGCCTTCCTGAGTCCAAATGTAGGTAATGTCGCAAACGTACACTTGATCCGGTTTGGCAACCGTAAATTGCCGATTCAATCGATTTTCAAACACCGGTAACGAGTGATTGCTGTCCGTCGTCACCTTGTATTTCTTCCGGTTTCTCACTTGTATCCCGGCTTCCTGCAGTAGTCTTCTCGCCTTCCAGCGACTAACCCGATAGCCCAAGGCATTCAGCGCTCGTTTCATCCGGCGACTGCCATAGGTGTAATTGCATGATTTTGCGATATCCTTCACAGTATCAATCAGTTGCTGATGATATAAATCATCAGGCCGACTTCTACGGCATTGCTCATAGTCATAGTAAGCACTGCGACTCACACCCAATAGCCGGCACATCAGGCCGACCGGGCAGGTCTTCTTCTTTTGGGTGATGAACGAATATTTCACTTCGTTTCTTTCGCGAAAAAGACCGCTGCCTCCTTTAATATTTGCCGCTCCAGCTTTAATTGCTTGTTTTCCATCTTAAGCCGCCAGATTTCTTCCTGATCCGGCGTCAGTTTTCCATTACCACGGAATGCCTGGCCATTATTATCCGCCCGGCTCTCCCTGACCCATCGCCCAAGCATGTTAGCCCTGATTTCCAGGCTCCTGGCAGCTTCTGCTATCGTTAATCCCTGATCCAGTACCAGGCTAACTGCATCCAGTTTGAATTCCTTTGTATAGTGTTTCCTCGGTTCCATTTTTTCCTCCAATTAAGATGTTTTCTCTTAACTGGAGTGTCCGGGTCTATTAGACCACATCATCTTGATAGGTCTCTGCGACGTTGGTTTTCATTCTGCACCAATCGCATCATAGTGAGGAATGGCCCCGTCTGTCATAGCTAAACTTCGTTGAACATCCGGGAACAGGATTTGCTACTTAGACATTAAACCGAAAATGCATCACATCGCCGTCCTTGACGATGTATTCCTTGCCTTCGAGACGCATTTTGCCGGCTTCTTTGGCGCCTTGTTCGCCGTTGCAGGCGATGAAATCGTCATAGCTGATTACTTCGGCGCGGATGAAGCCTTTTTCAAAATCGGTATGAATGACACCGGCGGCCTGTGGCGCGGTGTCGCCTTTGTGGATCGTCCAGGCGCGGACTTCTTTGACACCGGCGGTGAAATAGGTTTGCAGCCCGAGCAGCTCATAACCCGCGCGCACCAGGCGGTTGAGGCCGGGTTCTTCCAAATTAAGATCGGCTAAAAAGATTTTTTTATCTTCGTCGGACAGCTCCGCGATTTCCGCTTCCAGTGCCGCACAGATTGCCACTACTGGTGCACCTTCGCTGGCTGCATATTCTTCTACGCGCGTTAGCAAGGGATTATTTTCAAAACCGCGATCATTGACATTGGCAACGTAAATGGCTGGTTTTGCAGTTAACAAGCATAATGGCTGTAACAGTTGCTGTTGTTCCTTTTCCAAAACAAGTGTTCTGATGGGTTTACCGTGATTAAGATGAGTTTGTGCCATTTCCAGCAAGGCACAAAATTTGATGACTTCCTTATTGCCGGATTTAGCCACCTTCGATTCGCGCTGCAGTACTTTCTCGATAGTCGCCAGATCGGCCAGTGCCAGTTCGGTTTGGATAACTTCAATATCCGAGATCGGATCCACTTTGCCCGCGACATGCACAACATTGTCGTCGGAGAAGCAACGCACCATATTGACGATACCATCGGTTTCACGAATATTGGCTAGAAACTTGTTGCCTAGTCCTTCACCTTTCGATGCACCGGCGACCAATCCGGCAATATCTACGAATTCTACGATGGCCGGCTGCACTTTCTGTGGTTTGACGATGTTACTGAGTTTTTGCAAACGGGGATCTGGCACTTCAACAATGCCAATATTGGGATCGATCGTGCAAAAAGGATAATTTTCTGCGGCAATTCCTGCTTTGGTCAATGCATTAAATAAGGTGGATTTTCCAACATTGGGAAGACCCACAATTCCGCATTTAAGACTCATACCGAACTCTCATAAAAAGGATAAGACAATGATTGTAAGAAAATTTTTGCCGAATTGTCAGGTTTTGGTGTGCAATTTCAACATAGCTGCTTCACAGGCACCTTGTGCAATGAGCGGCCAGACGTCCAGACTTCTTTCAATGGCTTCATCAATCAATGGTGCTTCTTCTTTTCGCGGTTGGTGCAATACATAACCAACTACTGCATTACGATCGCCCGGATGGCCAATGCCGATTCTTAATCGCCAGAAATCCTGTGTACCCAATTTTGCCGCAATATCTTTGAGCCCATTATGGCCACCCAAACCGCCGCCTTTTTTCAATTTTGCAATGCCAGGCAGTAAATCCAGTTCGTCATGCACCACAATAATTTCATCAGCTTGTATTTTATAAAACTGACACAATGCCGCTACCGATTGTCCGCTTCTATTCATATAAGTCTGAGGTTCCAGTAACCACAGATCCCTATCTTTCTGACGGATTTGTGTGCATAACCCATGAAATCGCGTTTCCAGTTTCAGTGTTGTGTGTAATATTGCAGTCAATCGATCCACCCAATGAAAACCGGCGTTATGACGCGTGCCCACATATTCTTTGCCGGGATTGCCTAATCCAACAATAAGCTTCATGGGATAAAGTAAGGCAATATCAGCATTTGGAACAAACCCAAAAATAAAATCTGCCAGTATTTATTAATACCGGCAGATTCATGTAATTTTTAGTGGGACTACAAATGTGTTTATTATCCAGCAGCTTTTTTCTCTGCATCAGTTTCTTCGGTAGCAGCTTCTTCAGCAAGTACAGAGCGAGGAATTACAATTGTTACTACTGAGGAATTATCTCCTTTTGTCAGTGCAACAATTTCTACACCTTTAGGTAATGATAGATCACTCAAATGCAATGTGTGTCCTGCAGTTAATTCAGCCAAATCTACTGAAATAAATTCGGGTAAATCTGCCGGTAAGCAACTGACATCTACTTCAGTCAAAATATGAGAAACAATGCCCCCCGATGTTTTTACGCCGGGAGAAATTTCTGCATTGATAAAATGCAAGGGTACTTTCATGTGTATTTTTTTGTTTTTATCAACTCTTTGGAAATCCACATGCAATACTTGCTGTTTGTAAGGATGCATTTGTATGTCGCGTAGCAGCACTTGTTCTTTTTTTCCTGCAACATTCATTGACAGAATGGATGCATGAAAGGCTTCCAGCTTAAGTTTATAAAACAGATCCTTGTGATCCATTTCAATCGATTGTGCGGCTTGTTCTCCGCCGTAAATGACTGCCGGTACTTTGCCAGTGCGGCGCAGGCGGCGGCTCGCACCTTTTCCCTGCAGTGTACGCTCATCGGCACTGATTTCAATTTTCATTGTATAGACTCCTTAGTGATGATTTGTTCGCGACCAAACAAACCGGTTAAAAAATTTAATTTATTCCATGAATAACGAGCTGAGCGAGCTTTCATTACTGATGCGTAACATGGTTTCCGCCAGTAGGTTAGCAATGCTGAGCTGGCAAATACGATCACACGCCATTGCGTCTTCGCGCAAAGGAATGGTATCTGTGACCACTAATTTATCCAAAGCAGAGTTTTGAATGCGCTCTACGGCATGACCTGATAATACCGCATGGGTCGAATAAGCCAATACTGCTTTTGCACCGTGCTGTTTTAATGCTTTTGCTGCTTCACATAATGTATTTGCGGTATCCACCAAGTCATCGATGATGACGCACGTACGATCTTTGACTTCGCCGATGATGTTCATCACTTTTGCTTCATTGGGCTTAGGGCGCCTTTTATCAATTATTGCCAAATCACATTCAAGGCGTTTGGCAAGATGTCGTGCACGTACGACGCCTCCAACATCAGGTGATACTACGATTAGATTCTGATAATTATGTTTCCAGATATCCCCCAGCAAAATTGGCATACCGTAAATATTGTCAACGGGGATATCAAAAAATCCCTGAATCTGATCTGCATGCAAATCCATAGTTAGTAAACGATCGATGCCAACCGTTGTGAGTAGATTGGCCACCACTTTAGCGGTAATGGGTACACGAACAGAGCGTGGTCTTCTGTCTTGGCGCGCATATCCAAAATAAGGAATTGCTGCAGTGATACGGCCAGCTGATGCGCGTTTCAGTGCATCTACCATCACCAATATTTCCATCAGGCTGTCATTCGTTGGGGCACAAGTGGATTGCAATACAAAAACATCTTTGCCACGGACATTCTCAAGAATTTCCACCATTATCTCACCATCACTGAAACGGTCAACAGTCGCACGTCCCAAATGAATGTTAAGATGCTTTACAGCATCCTGAGCCAATTTAGGATGGGCGGTTCCGGTGAAAACCATTAAGCTGTCATACGACATGTTTTTCTTAAAAAATGATTAACTGTATGTATTGCAAAGGATAAACATGAATTTTTGCTATTTTTTTAAGTCATTTATAAAAGTTGATAATTTTATTTATCTAATTGATTTAAAGGGCTAGTAAATTAGATATCGTACTTACTAAAAGACCAACTTGGCTGGGGAGGTAGGGATCGAACCTACGAATGCCGGAATCAAAATCCGGTGCCTTACCGCTTGGCGACTCCCCAAAAAACTTTATCTTAACCCCTGAAATTATAGAGTGGATGAGAATCTAATCCTTTTGCTAAAAAGGCTTTCATGTTTTCAGGAACTTGTTCGAATGCAGCTTGTGCTTTCGATTCTGTTTGAAACTCGGCAAATACACAAGCACCCGAACCGCTCATAGAGACTATTGTAGTATCTTCTAGCCGCTTTAGCCACTCTAAATACCTTGCAATCTCAGGGTACGCCCGGCAAGTGACAGATTCTAAATCATTACGTCCTTGCCAGACAGAAAAGGGCGGTATTTTGATAGGTAATGTGTTGCGTGTCAATTCCTTACTTGCAAAAATTTCCGCGGTCGATACTTGAACATTTGGTACAAGAATTAGATACCAAGCCGGTGGTAACTGGAGAGCAGTTAATTGTTCACCGATTCCTTCGGCGAAAGCATTTTGTCCAAATATAAATATAGGAACATCAGCACCTAACTGGAGTCCTAATTCAAGCAATTGCTCTTTATCTAAATTGATTTGCCATAATCGATTGAGTGCGAGCAATGTGGTTGCAGCGTCAGAACTGCCGCCACCTAAGCCTCCTCCTATTGGAATCTGTTTTTGCAAAAAAATATCAACACCTTGCGCCACGTTCATTTTCTGCTTTAATAACTGAGCAGCGCGAACACAAAGATCTTGTTCTTCCGGCACGCCAGCAATAGGATTGTGCAGTTTGACAATGCCATCGTTACGTAACTGGAAACTTAATTGATCACAATAATCAATCAAACGAAAAACGGTTTGCAATAGATGGTAGCCATCTTGTCTACGACCTATGACATGTAAAAAAAGATTGAGCTTGGCGGGTGCCGAAAATGTATACATGTATCTAAAAGGATAACAATAAGATGAAGAACTAATTATTCAGAATTCCAACTATCAATAACCAATCTGATCTTTAAATCTTCATAGTGAAGTGACAATATTCTGGGAAAAATCGCAATATTGGGTTGTGCCGGCATATAGCTTAAATATTGAATTGTCCAGCCATCTTGCCGCACGGCGATAACCTGATCTTTGTTATTTAAATCCTTTTCGGCAATGGTGCTGGGAGAATGTACGCCCTGTATCCAATATTGCAAGCCACTGAGCGGTAAGCGCCACCCCAGAATTTCTTCCGTCAAGCTTTCGGCATCGCTGGCATAAAATGCTTCAAGTTTGGCTGTAATCAAACGAAAGCCGTTATGATCTCTGGATATTTCAGCTATCGCCTGACCGAGTGATGTAAATAACAAGATTTCATCGTTGATGACTAAATGCCGCCAACGAAAACTCCCGGAAAAATTTTGATTTCTGCTTTGGATAGATATTCTGCCCAGTATATTAAAATCTGCCGCGGGTGTGGTTTGCGCGTTTGCATCCGGTTCGATCACAAGAGTTTTGACCGGAGCTTCGGGTGCTATCGGATGCGTTGGCGTAACGCAAGCAGAAACACATAGAAGGAGACTGCCTAGCAGAATTTTATAATAAAGCGCTTGGTTATTAATTTTTAACCAAAACGATGGTGATTGTAGGCTTCTCACTGCTATATTGAAAGTCTCAAGTCATTGATCTGTCAATGATTATATAATTTAATCTCGATTTGTTTATTTTTAGTTATTGAGTTGTTTATTGGAATGTTGATAATCAGGCAATATGATATTCAATTCCAATGTTTCCTGATTTTCATCCTGCTCGAAATTAACAGATATTGCATCCTGATCTACATTGACATATTTGCGAATGACTTCCAATAACTCTTTCTGCAATTGCGGTAGGTAGGAAGGTTGATTGCGATAACTGCGTTCATGCGCCACAAGAATTTGCAATCTTTCTTTGGCAACTGAAGCAGTTTTAGGTTTAGACGATCTGAAATAATCCAGTAAGCTCATTTTTTTCCTCCGAAAAGCCTCCTGAGAAACCCTTGTTTGCTATCAATAAATCGATGTGGCCGCTCTTCTCCTAAATATCGCGCAACGACATCAGCATAGGCCTGACCCGCTTCACTTTTTTCATCCAGAATAACCGGTATGCCCGCGTTAGATGCTGACAAAACTGATTTTGATTCAGGGATAATACCTAACAGTTGTAAAGATAAGATTTCTTGAACATCATCAAGACTCAACATTTCACCTAACTTGACTCGATCGGGATCATATCGGGTGAGCAGCAAATATTCCTTGATCGGTTCTTCATTTCTTTCTGCACGCCGGGATTTGCTGGATAAAATGCCTAACATGCGGTCTGAGTCTCGTACTGAAGAAATTTCAGGATTGGTGACGACAAAGGCATCATCGGCGAAATACAGCGCCAAATTGGCGCCTTTCTCAATGCCCGCAGGAGAATCACAAACAATATATTGAAATTCTCTGGTTAATTCATCTAGAACTTTGCCGACGCCTTCTTGCGTTAATGCCTCCTTATCACGCGTTTGCGAAGCGGGGAGAATGTATAGAAGATTGCAGTTTTTGTCACGAATAAGCGCTTGATTCAGAGTGGCTTCACCATTAATAACATTAATGAAATCATAAACTACACGTCGCTCGCATCCTAGAATCAAATCCAAATTACGTAAACCTACATCAAAATCAATAACGGCTGTCTTATGACCTCTTTTTGCCAGCCCCATAGCAATTGCTGCACTTGTTGTTGTTTTTCCAACACCACCTTTGCCTGATGTCACGACTATGATTCTTGCCAATTGAGTCTCCTTTGCTATATCTGGTCTTACGCGATTTCTTTAATGATCAATGCATGGTCTTGTAAATATATTTGTACCGGACTATGGTATGTTTGCTTATTTAAATCCTCACTGGTTTTATAATCCCCTGCGATTGAAATAAGTTCAGCTTGTAGATCAAAACAAAATATCCTCGCACTTGTGTTGCCATGCACACCTGCTAAAGCACGTCCCCTAAGCGTATTATAGACATGTATGTTGCCTTCAGCCATGATTTCGGCGCCTGCACTGACTTGTGATGTAATAATCAAATCACTAGAAGCATAAATGCGTTGCCCTGATCGGATCGGTTGGGTGACTAATGTTGATGTAACAGCTACGGGTGCAATCGCAGCAGGATTAGCCGAAGGCTTGACAACAGTTGCTACGGGCTGCGAGGAGGGTTGTGGATTAATTTCCGGTTTCTGTACATTTCCCGCAATAATCGGAGCACCTTGTTCGCGGACAGTATCTATTGGGATTGACAATGCACGCGCTTGTTTATTTTGCTGGTCATTACCGCCGCGAATGCCTACAGGGAAAAAACCTACTCTACGTAATAGCTGAGTGAGGTGGGTAAAATCCAAATCCTGATTTTGTTTGTTTAAATCACGCAAATCGATAATTAGCGGAGAGTCTCTAAAAAACTCTGGTGCCAAATTGATTTTGGCATGTAATGTTTCTTCAATCGCCGCCATGTCATTGTTGAAAAGGATCAAAATGGGCGCAAAAAAAGTACTACTTTTAAACTCAAGTACAGGCGAAGTATTAAGCATTTTTGTGGATTTTATCGAAACCCATGAGCAATTTGTTGATCATTCTGATAATACTGATCAATTGGAATGCCAAGTATAGCTGATTACATCAGAAGGTTGGTTTATTAATTTGTCTTAGCGGGATTATCAATCATCTTCAATCAGATATTAATCTACTTCTTTCTTTTTAATAAAGCGCTGCAAAGTTTCAAGTAATACTTCATTATCTGGATCCTGCTCTAGGGCAAAGCGCCAGATTTTTTTTGCATCTTCTTTGGCGCCTTGTATCCATAATACTTCTCCCAAGTGGGCTGCAATTTCCGGATCGGGGCGGGCAGCATAAGCCAAATTCAAGTAATTTAGCCCCTCGACAATTTTACCCATGCGGTAATAAACCCAACCCAGGCTATCCATAATATAAGGATCTTCAGGAGATAATTCGACTGCTTTTTTTATTAATTTCAGGGCTTCTGGCAATTGCGCGCCACGTTCTGCGAGACTGTAACCCAATGCATTATATGCATGGGCGTTGTCTGGTTTAAGTTTTATTAATTTGCGCAGATCTTGCTCGAGAATCGAAAACTTGCCAAGTTTATCTGCCGCCAGTGCCCGGTCGTAAAGTAACTCAGGGTAGTCAGGCAATTTCTTTAAACCGTCATTCAATAAATCAAATACTTGTCGGTGTGCTTTGGATCTTCGCAATATTTGCGCTTCTGCCAATATTAAGTGAGCAGTTTGCTGATCGTTGGAAGCCGGAAGCTTATGTAGATGTTCACGCGCTTCTTTTAAATGACCTTTTACGGCCAGTAAATCAGCATAACGTATTTGCGCCGGCAAATAGCGTGCGCCGCTTTTGACCATTTGATACGACTCCATGGCTAACTCAGGACGTTTGGTTTCCTCATAAATTTGCCCCAAGTGAAAATGGATAGCACTTGGATCTTTGTATCCCAAACTAAGCGCTTTCTTAAAGCTTGTTTCTGTAATATCAAAATTACCCATTTCAGTCGCCAATAATCCAATGGCCAACATGATTTCTGGATCTTCGGGTTTTTTATCCAATAAAACTTGTAGTTGTTCTAGTGCCAAATCGCTGCGGTCGTCATTAATGAGTAGCCGGGTGTAAGCGATCCTTACTTCATCAGCGGCGGGATACTGAGTTAAGTAATTTTGATAAAACTCGCTTGCATTTCCATCGGGGATACGTTGCAAAATTCTGCCATTATGAATGGCGGCAACCTCCCACTCAGGACGTAATACGAGCGCGCGTTGCATTTCTTGCAGCGCAAGTTGATGTTGATTGGCAAACCACGCGGCTTGAGAAATGGCAAAATGTGCTTCTGGTAAATCCTTATAGGGTTGAGAAAGCTGCTGAATTAATTTTAAAGTTGCGGCCTTATTGGAGTTACGTGATAGCAATTGATTGAGTTGCATAAATGCGCTCCCAACATTGTCTTTTTCCGAAGCGAGCAATTTTTCTAGATGAGGCCGTGCGGCATCTAATTTCCCTAGGTTTACCATTAGTGCCGCAATAGTTTGACGTGCGTCAGCTGAATCAGGTTCAAGCTGAACCCACAACGTGGTAGCTTGTTCAGCGGCAACGGGATTGCCCGCATGTAAAGCAATTTCGCTAGCGCGCTTTGCAATTCGCGGGTCGCGCGTGTTAGTGGCCAGCTTGACGTAGCGATCCACAGCGATATTCAGATTGCCCCGTTGTAAAGCCGTTTCACCAATCAAAAAATCAAATAAAATGGGTGCAGTTAATTCTTGCTTGGGTAAATTAGCTTGACTGACTTCTTCTTGCTCAGTGGATTCCTCTGCTGTTTCTTGTTCCTTTTTAGTGGGAATCTGCGCGCAAGCAGTCAATCCACATAACAGTAATACACATAGAATTTTAAATTTCATGAAAAATCAAATTGTTTCTCAAAAGTAAAATAGAAAGTACACCTATTCTGCGCTACCATGAAACATCAGCAAATTAAGTACGTTAAAAAACTCACCGATTCATTCCTACCAGTTAATGCGCATATTCTACTTTTATATCAGCAATAAAGTGAACAAATAATTATTTTGCATTGGTATTGCGGTATTTAGGCTACCATGAAAAAGCAAAGCGCAAAAAGTACGCAAATAGGGTGCTGATTAATTTATGATAGGCATTTAGTGAGAACAACATTAAATCATGAAAGTTCATGTCCTTATTATGTATTTTAACGAATAACATGGGCTTGTAATTTCACAATATTTTTATTGCTCAAATCACGGCGTATCTGAACTTGGCTCAATTCAAGCATCTATATAGCATTCATCTGATTATCGTTTTTTTAATGGGAGCATTGACCGTACTTGGTTTTGCGCCGTTTTACCTTTTTCCGATTCCGGTCATTACATTGTCGGTTTTGCTTGGTTTTTGTCGTAACAGCCACACTCCGCGGCGAGCGGCTCTACTTGGGTTTTTCTTTGGTATGGGGTTATTCAGTGCTGGCGTAACCTGGCTTTATGTCAGTTTGCATGATTTTGGTGCAATGTCTACACATACTGCGGTCTTCGCATTGATTATTCTGTGTGCTTATTTGGCGTTATTTCCAACGCTGAGTATTTGGGTAATGACCAGGCTGCGTCTGAATTCCCCCTTTCTCTGGGCTCCGGTTACTGCTGCCCTGTGGGTGTTGGGCGAATGGTTACGCGGCACACTATTCACTGGTTTTCCATGGCTCACTCTCGGTTATTCGCAAGCGCCGCACAGCCCCCTGGCGGGCTTTGCGCCGGTTGTGGGCGTATATGGGATTTCCCTGTTGTTAATATTGAGCGCTGCACTACTATATTTGTGGTTTGAGAAACGATTTAGAAATTGGCCCTATGGATTGTCACTGCTTGTTATTTGGCTGGGTGGGTTTAGCTTGCAGGCCATTGAATGGGTAAAGCCCGAGGGAGATCCGGTTACGGTAAGTTTGCTGCAAGGCAATATTGCACAAGACCTGAAGTGGCGGGAAGATTATCTTGAAAATACCATGGAAACCTATGCCAGATTGATATTGGAAAGCGATAGCCGTCTAATTGTCACGCCGGAAATTTCCATTCCACTTTTTAGCGATGTCATGCCAAAGTCTTATTTGTCGCATTTGGCTGAGCATGCAAAAAAGAATAACGGAGATGTATTGATCGGCTTGGCCGAACGTACTACTCATGATGGTGACGATTATTACAATACTATGTTTAGTTTTGGCTCCGCGCCCGAGCAGCGTTATCGTAAGCACCACCTGGTTCCTTTCGGTGAATTCATTCCGTTGAAGCCCATTTTTGGTTGGGTCATTGAAGTACTGAGAATTCCATTATCAGATTTCTCCCGTGGCAGTCTTGATCAGCAACCGATGGAACTGGCGGGTCAGCGTGTTGCTATTAATATTTGTTATGAAGATGTGTTTGGTGAAGAAATTATTTACCAGTTACCGCAGGCAACCTTGCTGGTCAATGTTAGCAACGATGCCTGGTTTGGACGTTCAATCGGGCCGCAGCAACATTTGCAAATTTCACAAATGCGCGCTTTGGAAACGGGTCGTTATATGCTACGTGCTACCAATACCGGTGTAACCGCGATCATTAATGAACGCGGCCAGGTGCTGCAAACGATAGAAATTTTTACGACAGCGGCATTGCATGGATTAGCACAAGGATTTATCGGTGCTACACCTTATGTGCGCACAGGTAATTATCCGGTACTTGGATTGGCAGGGTTATTATTGTGCGTCGGATTGCTTTCCGCCTTTCGCACGGTACGGAAAACCCGGTAAAATCCGTATTTATGTGCATTTAATAAGTACGCTAGTTTAATTTATTCATGTCAACACTTACTTTTCAGGAAATTATTTTAACCTTGCAGCAGTATTGGGATAAGCAAGGATGCGCGATCCTTCAGCCATATGATATGGAGGTCGGTGCCGGAACCAGTCATACTGCAACATTTTTGCGTGCGATAGGCCCGGAACCCTGGAAAGCCGCGTATGTTCAACCATCACGCCGGCCAAAAGACGGCCGCTATGGCGATAACCCCAATCGTTTGCAGCACTATTATCAATTCCAGGTAGTCCTGAAGCCAGCGCCGAAAAATATACTGGATTTATATTTTGATTCATTGCGCGAACTGGGTTTCGATTTAACACAAAACGACGTGCGCCTGGTTGAAGATGATTGGGAAAACCCAACGTTGGGTGCCTGGGGCTTAGGCTGGGAAACTTGGCTTAATGGCATGGAAGTTACACAATTCACTTACTTTCAACAAGTTGGCGGAATCGATTGCAAACCGATTACCGGGGAAATCACCTACGGATTGGAACGTTTGGCGATGTACTTGCAGGGCGTGGAAAGCGTGTTTGACCTGATCTGGACCAAAGGCCTGACGTACCACGATGTTTACCATCAAAACGAAGTGGAACAATCGACCTACAACTTCGAACAAAGCGATAGCGAATTTCTGTTTTTGGCATTCGGCAAGCACGAAGCGCAAGCGAACCATTTGATCACGCAGAAATTGGCATTGCCAGCCTACGAGCAAGTGTTAAAAGCGGCGCATACCTTCAATTTGCTCGATGCACGCGGCGCCATTTCGGTGACTGAACGCGCAGCGTATATCGGACGCATCCGTAATTTGTCGCGGCAGGTAGCTAGGGCCTATTATGACAGCCGTAAAAACCTTAACCCGCCATTTCCCATGGCACCGCGCGAATGGGTCGCACACATGCCGGATATGCAGGATATGCAGGAATCCGCATCATGACCAAGAATTTACTGGTTGAATTATTGGTTGAGGAGTTACCGCCCAAGTCACTCAAACAATTGGGTAACAGTTTTGCCGAATTATTAGCCGCAAGCTTGAAAACACTTGGTTTGATCGCGCAGAATGCAATCGTTACGCCTTATGCAACGCCCAGACGGTTGGCAGTACATATCGCCAGCGTCGCGGCACAAGCCGCCGATAAAGCGGTCACGCAAAAACTGATGCCGGTCAAAGTCGGCCTGGACGCCGCAGGGCAGGCTACACCGCCGTTATTAAAAAAACTGGCCAGCCTTGGTGCCGATGCATCGGCAGTGCCGCAACTCAAACGCGCGCTGGACGGTAAAACCGAAACACTGTTTTGGGACAGCATCGTTGCAGGTATTTCATT
>WBZQ01000514.1_pt1 | contig 30541 bp, 25 predicted proteins | sample 5204251 | NCBI WGS metagenome assembly WBZQ01 (sample SAMN12412402, study PRJNA552823) | activated sludge metagenome | isolation source: activated sludge from nitrification reactor of wastewater treatment plant... | place: USA: Virginia | collected 2017-09 | reverse complement strand
AGGAACTCAGGTCTTCACTTAATGGAGGGCTAACGCTTATCGAGCCGATTCCTGATACCTCCACTGTCGGTGGGCAAAGGCGAGTTCCAGCCACGATGTTTCCCACCGGAGGCTTTAGTTTGACGTACGCTTCAGGTTCGTCATTTCTTCGAAAATTGGGAAGCGACATTCAGGAGATGACGGGGGCGGGTGGGTCTTCCTCGCTTGGTGGAAACTTTCTTCCGCTTCTTTCGGGTATGAACATGCCCGGAGGTATTGCGGCACCTGGATCTTATCGAATCACTCTTCTATACAATTTAGGTGTATTTCCGAGTTTTGTTCAGTCTGCGGGCCCGATCTATACGCATATGGTGTCTTTGGCAAGTGCGGCTGGAGTCACTGACAAACTTACGGCTCAAGCGCTCTTCAATGTTGGGCGAAGCACTTTTACCTCCGATGCTATCGGCACGACTTTTACGACCTACGGTACGACGGTGTCCTTAAATTACCTTATTACCCCCACATTTACGGCGAGGCTCAGCCATCAATGGCTGATGTTTGATATTCAAAGTAGTGGTCTTAACGCGGCAGATTTTGGATTTTCCAAGCATGTCATACTCTTGGGATTCACATATGCCTACGCTCCGCGTGGTGATTTCTTCCGTTCCGGCGCTTTTTGGGAAGGTGCTTCTGGGGCTTCTTCGTCTGTCGATGCAGGAGCTGGCAAGTCTGGATCAGGAGGAGTGGATACAAAGAAATGAACACGCGCACCTTGTCTCCAGAGGATTATTGGCGAGCAGTTGTCAGTCGAAAGTGGCTGGTGATTTCTGCGATTCTGGTATCGCTAAGTATTGCTGGCGCGATGTGCGCGTTGATGCCGAAGATATACCAGTCGGCAACAAAGATGTGGTTTGAAGGCGCGAAGATCGAGGAGTCAATAGTGAGTGGGCCCAATCCTGCAGGGATGGGATACGCCCCCACTCTTGATGACCGTGTGATGGAGGTCCGGCAATTTGTGATGGGGCGAAAGACGCTCGGGCAGATTGCCGGGGAGTTCGGCCTGTTTGGATATGAAAAAGAGCGTCCTGATAGTGCAGAATCAGAAAATGCAGTTCGAGCAATGCGTGGATCTATTAAGGTCGAGCCAACCAAGGACAAGTTGTTCATCACTCTCTCGTTTTCCAATGAAGACCCGATTATTGCCCGAGATGTGACATCACGACTCAGCGATCTCTTCATCGAAGAAACGCTCAAGGATAGGGAGCGAGGTGTAGAGGCGGCGGAAGATTTCCTCGGGCTTGAAATGAAGCATGCAAAGTCCGAGTTGGAGGCAAAGGAAAAGATTATTTCAGAGTTCAAACAACTGCATCTGGGGGAGCTTCCTCAGCAAATAGATGCTAACCTTCGTAAGCTAGATCGGCTGCAAGAGGATATGCGCTCGCAAAGTGAACAATCGCAGAGCTTGGCGAGTCGCTTAGTCCAGATTGACAAATCTATTAAGGATTATGAGGAGACCGGGGAAATCGGCAGTGACTCCTCCCTTGGTGGTACAAGCAAGCGTCATAAAGATCCGCGGCTTGGGAGAATCAAGGAACTGGAACGACGCTTAGTTGAGCTCTCATCCACTTATAAAGAGACATATCCTGACCTAGTGCAGGTCAAGGAAGAGATTCGAAAACTCAAGGAAATGACGTCAGCTCAATATCGTGACTTGTTGCCTGAGAGTGACGAGGTGGATGAGCCAATCGCAACCAAGAAACCTAGGCGAAAGGCGATTGATCCGTATCATGCGGACCTGTTGAAACAGAGAGAAGATATCATCCTTGAATTGGATGGGGTCAAGCGTCGCCAGGCGCATATTTCGAGTGAGATTGCTCAGTACGAGCGCAGAGTGGAGCATACTCCTGAAAGGGAGCAGAAGCTTAAGACGCTCGAGCGAGATTATGAAAATCTTCAGAAAAATTATCAGTCACTTTTAGATAAAAAGCTCAGTGCCGGTATGCAAAAGAGTTTGGCGCAGGGGCGCAAAGGAGCCAAGTTCAGCATCGTGGATCCTGCCTATACGCCCGTTGTCCCAGTTGTTCCGAACATTCCTATTATTATGGCGGCTGGCCTTGTATTAGGCTGCGCGTTGGGATTCGGAGGCGCGGTAGGTCTGGAACTCATGGGACGAGGATTCCGATCTGCTGAGGAAGTTGAGGTCACTTTAGGACTTCCTGTAATCGCGTCGATTCCCCTCTATGAAAGCGCTTTCGGGGGATCAATGCAGACGGTTCGTACGCTTTCTGGAAAAAGCCGTGCATCCGCACTGCTGCTGCCAGGTAGTACTCAGAAAGGCGGCGACGATCCTGTGATCGGTAGCCTTACGGCCACTAGCAGAAGTAGGGGACAAAATGGGCAGTTACACAGTCCAACTCCAGGACTGGAGTTAGTCTCGATGTGGCGCCCTCTTTCATTTGTGGCTGAACAGTATCGTGTCGCAGCAACCCGTCTTGAGTTGATGACTGGTGACCGGAAAAGCACGGCTATAGTTGTAACAAGCGCAGTGATGGGCGAGGGAAAATCCTCCACAGCGCTTAATTTGGGTTATGTTTTGGCCAAAGATCTCGACCGTCAAACCATTGTGATTGATTGCGACCTAAAGCGGCCAATGCAGCATATTTATGCAGGAGTGTGGCAGCATCCGGGTTTAGTGGAGGTCTTACGGGGGACGAAAGTTGTTGAAGATTGTGTCCAGCGTCTGGGCGATTCTGGCCCGTGGATCCTTCCCGCTGGGGCAGTTGGAGATCATCCTCTCGCGCTCTCAAAGATGCACCAGTTGGCAGATCTGATTACTGATCTTAAAGAGAAGTTTGACTATGTAATCATCGATGCACCGCCGGTGTTGCCTCTTGCAGACATGCAAGTGCTCGCGAGTATGGGCGATCTTCTCGCGTATGTAGTGAAAGCGAGCATGACCGGCCGTGATGTAGTACAAAAAGCATTAAAAGCCATCGGTGACACCGCGAATGTTGGGATTATATTAAATGGTTTAGACGCTCACGCGACGCCCTACTACATGCAGCAAGAATATTATCGCGAAGCTCATCATGAACAGCTCAAGTAAGTCCGAACAAGAGATTAGTCTGGAACCGTTGGCCGCTCACCAGCCGATTGTTTCCGTGTCCGTTAGCTTTCCAAAATTCACACGTCGAGTGTTGATCTTGGGTGTTGGTCCCTTAGCCAGAGATCTCTGCCAGACATTGCTTTCCAAACGTACCGGCTTCACCGAAGTGGTAGGGTTCCTTGATAAAGATGCCAGTCGTGTCGGTGAGCGCCTAGTAAACCCCAGCATAATCGGTACGTATGACCAACTCTTTGAAATCGCGGAGCGCTATCAGGTTCATACTGTTGCAGTCTGCTTAGAAGATCGTCGTGCAGTGTTACCAGTTCAAACACTGCTAGATATGAAGGCTATGGGCCGTGATGTAGTTGATGGTCATTATCTGTATGAGGAGGAATCCGGTCGTCTTTCTATTGACCACCTAAAGCCCAGCGCGCTTATTTTTTCGACTGGATTTCGCCGTCGCTTAGTCACAATGCTTTTAAAGCGGGCGCTTGATGTTGTTGTTGCAATTGTTGGGATAGTGGCGCTGTTGCCGCTCGTAATGGTTTTATCTGTGCTGATCAAGGTGGATTCATCCGGCCCTGTTTTTTATAGACAAATGAGAGTTGGGTTACGGGGCCGCCCCTACATGATTTGGAAATTCAGATCGATGCGCCAAGATGCGGAGCAAAGTGGCGCACGATGGGCAACGAGCGAAGATCCACGCGTGTCTAGGGTGGGTCGTTGGATTCGAAAGTGGCGACTGGATGAACTCCCACAGTTAATCAATGTTATGAAGGGCGAGATGAGTCTGGTTGGCCCAAGGCCAGAGAGGCCGGTATTCGTTCAAGAGTTAAGAAATACCATACCGTATTACGATTTGAGGCACACGGTTCGCCCGGGAATTACTGGGTGGGCGCAAACACGTTTTCGTTACGGTGCGTCAAAAGAGGATTCACACGTCAAACTTCAATATGATCTTTTCTATGTGAAGAATTTGTCGTTAGCTTTAGATCTACGAATTGTTATTCACACGGTCAAAGTGATGTTGATGGGTGAAGGGGCGCGGTAAAGGAATTATGCCTGGCTCAATTGCCAAACATTCTTTATCATTCGACGTCGAGGAGCATTTTCAAGTGTCAGCCTTCGAATCTCCAATGAGACGGAGGCATTGGGAACAATTTGAGAGTCGCGTAGAGGGCAACACAGAAAAATTGCTAGGCCTGCTGGATCAGAGAGGTGTTCACGCCACGTTTTTTATTCTCGGTTGGGTGGCAGAGCGATACCCTTCCTTGGTGAGAAGGATCGCTTCCGCCGGACATGAAGTTGCTTCGCACGGGTACGCTCACGAGTTGATAACAGCACAGACTCCAATTGCATTTCGAGAAGACATTCGAAAAGCCAAAGGAATTATCGAGAGCATCCTTCAGCAGCCCGTGCTGGGCTATCGTGCGCCTAGCTTCTCCATTACCAAGGATACGATGTGGGCAATTCAGATTCTTATTGAAGAAGGGTATGCCTACGATTCAAGCATTTTCCCTGTTGTGCATGATCGTTATGGAGTGCCATCTGCAAACCCGCAGTTGCATCAGTTATCAACTCCAGCAGGGCTTTTGTGGGAAGTGCCGCCTTCTACTGTCAAGTGTCTTGGCGTGAGATTGCCTGTGGCTGGTGGAGGATACTTTCGCCTCTATCCCTATGTGGTTCTGCGGGCTCTTCTGCGTAAATTGGAAGGTGAGGGATCACCCTTGGTGATGTATATGCATCCATGGGAATTTGATCCAGATCAGCCAAGAATGGAAGGATCAGTGCTGTCGAGAATACGACACTATTTGAATCTTGATAAGACTGAAGGGCGAATTCGGGCACTTCTTCAAGATTTTTCCTTTGCACCTATCCGACGTGTTTTCCCACAAATCGAACAGATACAGGTCAATAATTCAATCTCCCCGTCCATTACAGGGGGCGAATCAATACCAAGCGCCTCGTCTGCGTTTTTGAACTGAGATTGAGGCCTCAGTTCTGCATAAGCACATGGGATCGGTGAGAGTACCACACGTGTATTTCTTATAAGCTGCCATTGTTTTTTCTGATTGTAAGAAGCACCGCGATGCTTGTTGCTTGTTACACCTTAGTGTTCAGGTATGGGCACTGGGTCGTCCAGTCAATTAAAAATTCAGGGGGTACTCTCCTGTCCGATTTGCTTCCTCCTCCTGGTGATTCAGGGTCGGTGGTCTTCTGGTCAGGACAGCACCCAACAGTGTGAAAGATCCGTTGCCTGCTAGGAATCAGTGGTTGTGACCAAAACCTTGGCAGTTAGTTCGTTCCGCCTGACAAGACTCCTTCTTGACCCTACTGTGCTACTCTTATACTGGAGACATTGTCGATAAGTAGTAACGCCCCTCACACTGAACTGTCGAGTCATTGCCGAGGCCGAGAATTGTCTGACTATATAAATTGAAAGATTGAGTGTGAGGGATACTCTGCAGCTCGCAAAGAAATCTTGCAATTGGGAGCACGAATGGAATCTGCCGTAGCGCAAGAGGATTCTTGCGCCTTAGTGATCGAACCTCGAACAGGATATGTTCAGGTGGGTTGGCGCGAAATATGGGCCGCGCGCGAACTGTTCTATTTTCTTGCGTGGAGAGACCTCAAAACACGTTATGCCCAAACTGCTGTTGGCGCTGGTTGGGCACTCATGCAGCCCCTCCTAAGCACTCTTATCTTTACTCTCGTGTTTAGTTATTTGGCCAAAGTGCCATCAGATGGATTGCCCTATCCGCTCTTTGCATTTGCCGCCATTCTGCCATGGTCGCTGTTTGCCAGAAGTCTCGAGCGCAGTACGTTGAGCGTGGTAACAGAAGGTGGCTTAATCAAAAAAGTGTATTTCCCTCGTTTAATCATTCCGATCTCTGCCACATTTATCAATCTTGTTGATTTCGCTATAGGATTTTTCATACTCATCGGCATGATGGTATGGTACCACGTGGTCCCGCAGTGGACAGTCGTGTTCCTTCCATTGTTTGTGGCAGTCGCTCTGCTTACCGCTCTGTCGGTGAGCTTATGGCTTTCAGCACTGAATGTTAAATACCGGGATGTGGCTTCGATTGTTCCATTGATGACTCAGCTGTGGATGTTTGCCTCGCCTGTGCTCTACCCGGCATCTTTAGTGCCAGAATCTATTCGGTGGTTTTATGGTCTCAACCCCATGGCTGGAGTCATTGAAGGATTTCGATGGGCATTGCTCGGCAAGGCTCCTCCTGATTGGACCATGGTCAGCGTGAGTTTAGGAGTCGTGGCGACACTACTGATCGGAGGAGTGATGTTTTTTCGGAGGGTGGAGCGTACCTTCGCCGATGTGATTTAGATGGGTGGCACTGCAGTCAGTGTCGAGGGATTGTCAAAGCGGTATCGGTTGGGCTCCACCCATGCGCATGACGGCTCCCTGGCTGGGGCCTTGTCACGGGGCATGCGCCAGTTGGTCGGTCGCCGCTCCACGCCGCCGCCGGCCGACGACACCCTCTGGGCCTTGCGTGACGTCTCCTTCGAAATCAAAAAAGGCGAAGTCTTCGGGGTCATCGGCACCAATGGATCCGGGAAAAGTACGCTCCTGAAGATTCTTTCGCGCGTGACGGAGCCGACCAAGGGCCGGGCGATCATCAACGGACGGTTTTGCGGCTTACTGGAAGTCGGCACGGGGTTCCACCCAGAACTGACCGGCCGCGACAACGTCTTCATGAGCGGGGCGATCCTGGGGATGAAGCGGGAGGAGATTGCCCGCAAATTCGATGAAATCGTGGCGTTTGCCGAAGTGGAACAGTTCATCGACACGCCGGTGAAACACTACTCGAGCGGCATGTATGTCCGCTTAGGCTTTTCCGTGCTGGCCCACATGGATCCGGACATTCTGATCGTCGACGAGGTGCTCGCCGTCGGCGATGTGCGTTTTCAGAAGAAGTGCATGGGCAAAATGGAAGACGTGGGACAGCATGGGCGGACGGTGATCCTCGTCTCGCACGACATGCCGGCGATTACGCGCATGTGCTCACGGGCCATTCTGCTGAACAAGGGGACAGTGGTGGAAGCCGGGCCGGCGCATGATGTGGTGAATCACTATCTGCATGCCGGACATATCCAGCCCTGCGCCGAGTGGCCGGACCCGGCCAAGGCTCCAGGCAATGACGCGGTTCGCTTACGAGCCGTTCGAGTGAAATCTGAAACGGGACAAGTTACGGATGTCATCGATATCCGAAAGCCTGTGCGAGTAGAGATTGAGTATGACATCCTGAAGCCAGGGCAGATGGTTGTGGCACAATTTGGTTTCAATACGGAAGAAGACGTGATCGCATTTATCGTCAACGATCGCGATCCGCTGTGGTACAGGCGTCCTCGTCCGGTGGGTCGATATGTAAGTACCGCCTGGATTCCGGGAAATTTTCTCTCTGAAGGCACGATGGTTGTTGGGGGCGGGATTTTCTCTGAAGACCCTTGGCGTGAGTATTGCGATGTGCCGCGGGTTGTGGGTTTTCGGGTGGTCGACCCTGGAACTGGTGATACGGTCCGGGGGGATGTCACGGGACGTTGGGAGGGCGCAATAAGGCCTTTACTGAAGTGGACCACCGATCACGAGCCTTTGTAGCGGCGTTACTTATATGACGTAGAGCATGTCTCAACTGGGTATGTTGGCGCGGTGAGATAGCTTGGCAAAACAGCACGGGATCGTATTCATGAGTGCGAAAATAGTTTCGATTTAGCGAAGCGAAGTGTAATGGACGGGATTAGCCATAGACACTGATTGTTGGAGGTATGCACATGAAGGCGGTGATTCTAGCTGGCGGATTGGGAACTCGATTGTCTGAAGAAACCGTCCTTCGTCCAAAACCGATGGTAGAAATAGGCGGCAAGCCGATTCTGTGGCACATAATGCAGATACACGCGGCTCATGGAATCACCGAATTCGTGGTGGCGTTGGGGTACAAGGGCGAAATGATCAAAGAGTATTTTTTAAACTTCTTTGCGATCAACAATGACTTGTCTGTGGATCTTTCGACGGGAGCGACAACTATTCATGATGGGAATCAACCGAAGTGGGTTGTTCACCTTGCTGATACCGGACAGACAACCATGACCGGTGGGCGGGTAAAGCGATTGCAGAAATGGCTTCGCGGGGATGATTCCTTTCTGCTGACCTATGGGGATGGTGTCGCCGACATTGATATGAGCAAGTTGCTGGAATTTCATCGCTCGCACGGTAAGCTAGCCACAATGACATCTGTTCGTTCTCCTGCCCGGTTTGGGCGCATTGGCTTTGAGGGAGATCGTGTGACCGAATTTTTCGAAAAACCGGACTCAGGTGAAGGTTGGATCAATGGAGGATTTTTCGTGCTCAGCAGCAAGGTGTTGGACTTTATTGACGGTGATGACACAGTGTGGGAGCGCGATCCCGTTGAACGGTTAGCCCATGCCGGTGAAATGATGGGCTTTAAACATTATGGATTTTGGTCCTGCATGGATACGCTCAAAGAAAAAACGTATCTTGAGGAACTGTGGAACTCCGGAAAAGCCCCTTGGAAAGTTTGGTAACCACAAGTGTTAGCTGATTTTCTCATCATCGGTGGGGGAGTTATCGGTCTGAATATCGCGCGCCATTTGCGGCGGTTTTATCCCGGATCGTCCGTACATCTATTAGAGAAGGAAGCCGATTGTGGATTACATGCCAGCGGCCGCAATAGTGGGGTCTTACACGCGGGATTTTACTACTCCCCCGATAGTCTCAAGGCAAAATTTACATGGCAGGGCAATCGTCTACTGACAGAATATTGCGAATCGAAGGGAATTCCTCTCAATAAATGCGGAAAGCTTGTCGTGGCCAAAGATCAGACGGATCTTGCTGGCCTTGATGAACTTGCGCGGAGGGGAAAGCTGAATGGCATTCCGCTGGAATCGATTTCTGAGGCAGAGGCCAAAACGATTGAGCCCAGAGTAAAGACATACGAGCGAGCGTTGTTCTCTCCAGCGACGTCTACGGTTGATCCTACGCTGGTGATGGAAGCGATGAAGAAGGATGCGCTTAAGGAAGGCGTGCAGATTCACTGCGGAGTTCATTATCAGAAATCGTCGAACAACCGTGTAGAGACGACGGCAGAAGTGTTTGACGTGGGTTATGTAGTCAATGCGGCAGGGCTCTATGCCGACCGTATTGCGCGCGAATTCGGATTCTCAGAACATTACCGCATCCTTCCGTTTAAGGGCCTGTATCTCTATTCCAGTGAACCTCCCAAAGCGATTCGAACAAATATTTACCCTGTCCCAGATCTGAAAAATCCATTCTTGGGTGTGCACTTCACTGTGGCTGCCAGCGGAAAAATAAAGATCGGACCTACGGCGATACCGGGCCTCTGGCGTGAACATTACGGTGGAATGGCGAATTTCCGCTGGGATGAATTAGCCGAAGTGGCGCTTAGGGGGGTGGGGCTTTTAGTGACATCGAATTTTGATTTTAAGACGCTGGCAATGCGCGAAATCACCAAATACTCAAAAACCACGATGGTTTCGCTGGCGAGTCAGTTGGCCGAAGGAATCAGACCCGAACACTATCAAACCTGGGGTAAACCTGGGATCCGTGCACAGCTTGTCGATATCAAGAAGCGGAAGCTCGAAATGGATTTTGTTTTGGAAGGTGATAAGCATTCAATGCATGTCCTCAATGCCGTTTCACCAGCGTTTACCTGTTCGCTTCCGTTTTCCGAATACGTCTGTCAGCAAATTACAGCCACATTAAAGTGAGAGATAACCGATGAAGATTTTGATCACGGGTAATATGGGTTATATCGGCCCAACCGTCGTGAAGCGGTTAAAAGCCTCTTATCCAACCGCAACACTCATAGGACTGGATATGGGCTATTTCGCGACATGCTTGACGGCCAGTCGCTATCTTCCTGAGTGCAGAGTGCACACTCAACTGTTTACGGATGTACGGTCTGTAGACAAAGAGCTGCTCAGTGGCGTTGATGCTGTCGTCTATCTAGCCGCCATCTCCAATGATCCCATGGGAGCCTCCTTCGAAGCGATCACATTGGACGTGAATCATCGTGCGGCAATTACTCTAGCTGAACAGGTACGAGCAGCAGGTGCTAAGAGTTTTGTTTTCGCCTCAAGCTGTAGTGTGTACGGGTTTGCGGAGGGTGGGGCAAAGACCGAAGAATCCGAAGTGAATCCTCTTACCGCCTATGCAAAATCAAAGGTCGGTGCGGAGAAAGATCTTGCGGCGCTTGCCAACCAAAACTTTACGGTGACCTGCCTAAGATTTGCGACCGCATGCGGAATGAGTGAACGGTTGCGTTTGGACTTAGTGCTCAATGACTTTGTCGCCAGCGCAGTAACGGCCCAAAAAATCACCATTCTCAGTGATGGCACGCCCTGGCGTCCTTTGATTCACATTCGGGACATGGCCCGAGCGATTGATTGGGGTGTGCAGCGAAAGTCTGCGAACGGTGGGGAATTTGTATCGGTAAATGTAGGCAGCGATGGGTGGAATTATCAGGTGCGAGATTTGGCGACTGCCGTGTCGAAAGCCATCCCCAATGTGGAAATTTCCATCAATCAAAATGCTCAGCCTGACAAGCGGTCCTACCGCGTGAGCTTTGAAAAGTTTCGTCGTTTGGCACCTCAGTACCAACCCGAAATGGATTTAGCCGCTGCAATCGTGGATTTAAAGACTGGCCTTGAGAACATGGGATTCGCAGATCGAGAATTTCGAAACTCCCATCTTATTCGGCTCAATATGCTGAAGGAGCTTAAGTCGCGGGGATATCTTTCGGAAGACCTCCGGTGGGTTCCCAACAGTTGAAATTTCATGCGATAGGCGTTGTGCCCAATGTCCCTTCGTGGTGCATTGATTGATGAACCCAGGGTATCAGTGAACCTGGAAGGTAAGGGTGAGGGAGGCGATGGTTATGAAGCGCACGACTCGATCGAAGCCGAGTAAAAGACAAGCACCTAAAAAAAACCAATCTGTCAATCTTCGCCATGGCTCTGCTTGTCGGTTTTGTGGAGCTTCTCTCGATAAGACATTTATCGATTTGGGTATGTCGCCATTGGCCAATTCCTATATCAAAGCCGATGAGTCCAATCGAATGGAGCCATTTTACCCCTTGCATGTCTACGTCTGCAGTGAATGTCTCCTTGTGCAGCTCGAGGAATTCACAAGTCCGCAGAGCATTTTTGGGGACTATGCATATTTCTCCTCCTACTCGGAGAGTTGGCTGGATCATGCGAAACGCTATGTTGAGAAAGTTAGCGATCGGTTTGCCCTTGGGCCACGGCACCATGTCGTGGAGATCGCGAGTAACGACGGCTATCTTTTGCAATATTTCGTTCAACGTGGCGTGCCAGTGTTAGGGGTTGAACCGGCCGGAAATGTGGCGGCTGTGGCAAAGCAAAAGGGAATTCCCTCGGTCGTAAAATTCTTTGGAGTCAAAACCGCGGGCGAGTTGGCGAAGAAGAAAAAGCGGGCAGATTTGGTGATTGGGAACAATGTGTTGGCGCATGTCCCCAATATTAATGATTTTGTCGGAGGTTTGAAGATTCTTCTCAAACCCAAGGGCGTCATTACAATGGAGTTTCCTCACCTCATGCGGCTCATGGCAGAAAACCAGTTTGACACCATCTATCATGAACACTTTTCTTATCTGTCTTTGCTTGCCGTGGAACGAGTTTTTGCCAAGCATGGGCTGACCTTGTTTGACGTAGAGGAACTCCCCACGCATGGCGGTTCACTGCGGATTTATGCGCGACACAGTAAGGACGTTTCTAAGCCTGTGGGTTCACGAATTACTGAGTTGCGAGAGAGAGAGGCGCAGGCGGGTTTTGACACATTGCAGCACTATCTCAATTTTGCATCTCAGGTGGAAACGACAAAGCGGAAGTTGCTCACGTTTCTCATCGAAGCAAAAGAAAAGGGGAAGGCGGTGGTCGGGTATGGTGCCCCAGCCAAAGGAAATACGCTCTTGAATTATTGCGGAGTTCGCACCGATTTTCTCGACTATACGGTTGACCGTAGCCCATATAAACAAGGGCATTTGCTTCCTGGAGTGCGAGTCCCCATTTTTCCCCCGGATAAAATCAAGGCAACCAAACCAGACTATGTACTCATCCTCCCTTGGAATATCCGTGACGAGGTGATGCAACAAATGTCGTATATCAAGGAATGGGGTGGAAAGTTTGTTGTGCCTATTCCGGAGGTGAAGATTCTGTCGTGACATTTCGAGAGACGGCACTCAAGGGGGCATTTACCATTGACTTGGATCCAGTGGCGGATGAGAGGGGATTCTTTGCGCGGAGCTGGTGTGTCAAAGAGTTCGAAGCCAATGGTCTAGAAACAAGACTCGTACAGTGTAATGTATCCTTCAATACGTTACGAGGCACGCTGAGGGGCATGCATTATCAGATTCCTCCTGCTGCTGAGGTCAAAGTTGTGCGGTGTACACAGGGCGCTATCCACGACGTGATCGCCGATCTTCGTCCTGAATCTCCAACATACAAACGGACGTTTTCAGTGATTCTTTCGGCTGAGAATCGACGCATGCTGTATATTCCGCAGTACTTTGCGCACGGGTTCCTCACTCTGACGGATGATGCAGAAGTTTTCTACCAGATGTCCGAATATTATGTTCCTGCGTGTGCAAGAGGGTTTCGATGGGATGATGCGACCTTTGCCATTTCCTGGCCTGATCAAGTCAGAATCATTTCTGCGAAAGACCGAGACTATCCGGATTTTGTAGACTAAAAACGCTATGGACGTTCAAAACATTAAAGACGCATTGGTTGCGACCGGGGAGGGCCGGGCACTTCACGATTTAATAAAAGTGCTGTTTCCGATTTGCCGGAGTATTACCGGGGAAGGGGTTCGCGAAACACTCCGGCACCTTCAACAGCATATTTCGCTAGACATTCATGAGGTGCCGAGCGGAACCCAGGTATTTGATTGGGTCGTTCCTCTGGAGTGGAATATTCAAGATGCCTATCTTGCCACAACGAGAGGCGACAAAGTCATCGATTTTCGTGAGAACAACCTCCATATCGTGAGTTACAGTGTCCCAGTGAAGGGAAGGTTTAAGCGTGAAGATCTTGACGGCCATCTTCATTCTTTGCCGGACCGGCCTGATTGGATTCCCTATAGAACGTCCTATTACAAGGAAAACTGGGGGTTTTGTCTTCCACATCGCCGTTTGGCCGAACTCAACGAGCCGGAGTATGAGGTGTGTATTGATTCGTCTCTTCTGCCTGGCCATTTAAGTTATGGAGAACTGTTGCTCCCCGGTGCTACCGAAGAAGAGATTCTCATTTCATGCCACATATGCCACCCATCCCTGTGTAACGATAATTTATCAGGTATTGCAGTTGCTACGTTTTTGGCCAAAGCTCTGCAAGGGATGCCTCGGAAATTCTCCTATCGCTTCGTATTTATTCCAGGCACCATCGGTTCGATCACATGGTTGGCTCAAAACCGGGAACGAACGAATCGCATTCGTCATGGAGTTGTCCTGACAGGTATCGGGGATTCAGGGCATGTGACGTATAAACGAAGCCGTCAGGGGACCGCCGATGTGGATCGAGCGATGATTCATATATTAAAGCATCACAGTAATACGCATCGAGTGGTAGATTTTTCCCCTTACGGGTATGATGAGCGCCAGTACTGTTCGCCGGGCTTCAACCTTCCTGTTGGATGTTTTATGCGGACGTCCCATGGAGAATATGCGGAGTACCATACTTCAGCAGACAATCTTGATTTTGTTGTGCCCGAGGCACTCCATGAATCGTTAGAAATCCTTTTGCGGGGAATGTACCTCCTCGAAAATAATACCGTCCCACTCAGTACGAACCCCTGTTGTGAGCCGCAACTTGGTAAGCGGGGTCTATATCGAGCCATTGCAGGACAGAAAGAAGGCGCACAAAGGGAAATGGCTCTGCTTTGGGTACTGAATCTCTCGGATGGGCATCATACGTTATTGGATATTGCCGAACGAGCTGACACTCCGTTTGAAGTCATTCACGCAGCCGCCCAGGCATTGAAGAATTGCCACTTACTAGAGGAATCCCAGGGGCCCTTGACTCAGCGGCATGGAGGAGAATGGGTATGAATACAGTCTATTATGATGCCCAAGTCAGTGATGAGGTTCGTCGGCAGCGGTTATTTGATGGTCAGCTGTTTGTATACTCACCTCGGCCGTCGTCGGCGGCACTCGTTGAGTTTGCAAAGACCTTGATCAAGGAAGCATTTGCTCCGCACGATCCGGAAAAAGCCCAATATCATATGTCGGTCGAATCGTATGCCGAGGTGTTAGGAAAGTTAAAGCCGCAGTTTATTCATCACCCCGAATCGAAACGCTATCTTCAGGCGCTCTTGCAAGATTTGGGATGCGACCTTCAGAAGACGTACTTTGATGTGCCTAAAATGCGGAGCTCGACGAGTGATAACTATTTGACGACCGGCATAGCCTATGCGTGGCATCCGCACCGCGACACTTGGTATTCCGCGCCGATGTTTCAAATAAACTGGTGGATTCCCATTTATGACATTCAATCTGATAACGCCATGGCGTTCCACCCTCGCTATTGGAACGTGCCTGTTTCCAATACGTCAAATGGATACAATTACTACTTATGGAATCAGCAGCATCGTGGCGGGCATGTGTCCCAATTCATCAAACAAGATCCTCGGCCCCTACCACGACCTTCTGAAGCGCTGGAACTGAATCCTCAAGTGCGATTAATTGTTCCAGCAGGAGGCATCATTCTATTCTCTGCCGCTCAAATGCATTCCAGCGTGCCCAATACATCAGGGAGAACCAGGTTCAGCATCGATTTCCGGTGTGTCAATACGGATGATGCTGTAGCCAGGCGCGGTGCTCCTCGAGTCGATGAAGCCTGCACGGGGACCACGATGCGGGACTATCTCCGTGGCGCAGATCTCTCCCATATCCCTGATGAGATTGTCGCGTTATACGATGATGAAACGGGGCGGTCTGGAGAATTGATCTACGCTCCAAAAGGATTGTAATGACCCAAACCGATGAGGTCTGCCTCAATACAGATCTCCAGGCATGGCGTGGGCAGAGAGTGTTGGTCACGGGTGGCACCGGCTTTCTGGCCTCCCATTTATGCCTGCGCCTGCTTAAGGCAGGAGCAGAGGTTCATGCAACCTCCCGCCACGATCACGTTTCCGGGTCAGAATCTCCGCGTTGGTGGAGAACGGACCTTTCTTCTGCGGAAGAAGTGCGGTCGCTCCTTGCTGCGATCCAGCCTTCAGTGGTCTATCATCTGGCGGGGTTTGTGGGGGCGAAGCCCGATCTATCTCTTGTATTGCCCACCTTTGAAAGTTTGCTGGCCAGCACCATTCATATTCTTATTGGGGCGACGGAATTCGGATGTAAACGGATTGTTTTGAGCGGGTCACTGACTGAGCCCGGCCCTCCTTCTCTCCATGCCGTACCAAGTTCTCCCTATGCGGCTGCGAAGTGGGCGGCTAGCGCATACGGACGCATGTTTCACGCGCTGTATCATGCTCCTGTGGTCATAGCGGTTCCATTCATGACATTTGGCCCCGGGCAGGATCCAGGCAAGTTAGTGCCCTCAGTAATTTTAAATTTACTGAGGGGCCAAGTTCCCAAATTATCCAGTGGGCTTTGGGAGGCCGATTGGATTTATGTCGGGGATGTCATTCAAGGGTTTCTCGATGCGGGCGTTGTTCCAGGTATTGAAGGCGCTACACTTGAATTAGGTTCAGGGTCAAAGTTGACCACGAGAGGGATGGTCGAGAAAATTGCTGCTCTCATGGAGACTCAAATCAAACCTGTCTTTGGAGCCATTCCAGATCGCCCGAGAGAGCCTATTCGGATTGCCGACACGTTGGAGACGAGAAGGGTATTAGGATGGGCACCCACGACATCTTTGGCTGAAGGATTGCGGCAGACTATCCAATGGTATACCAAGCAAATGCCGGCGGGGAGCCTTCGGTAAGGCTCATGGCGAACAAGGCCTTAAAATGGTATGCAAAACGGCTTATCCGAAGATATTCACCTGATCTGGTGAGCCAGTGGCTATTAGGCAAGGAAGGGCAGGCCTATCATCTCTGGTCGATTGGCATTGTCACTGGTTCTTCTCCAACCCGCCTCCGGCATACCGGTACCATCAACAATCCCATTTTGACTCGTGAACATGTGACGGATGTGCGTGCGTTATTTGTCGCGGATCCCTTTATGATTCAGGTAGGGGAGACGTGGCATATGTTGTTTGAGGTCTATAATTATGATGCGGATCGAGGAGAGATTGGCTGGGCAACCAGCCAGGACGGCCTTGCATGGACGTACCAGCGGATTGTGCTAAAGGAGCCGTTCCACCTGTCGTATCCTTATGTGTTTGAGTCGCAGAATCGGTTTTACATGGTGCCGGAAACGCACCAGGCAAAGAGTGTGCGGTTATATGAGGCCAAACAGTTCCCGACGGATTGGGTGTGCACTGATGTGCTGCTCTCCGGGGAATGCTTTAATGACAATTCACTATTTCATCATGGCGACCACTGGTGGATGTTCAGTGAGACCAATGCTGCGCTCACCCACGACACCTTACGGCTGTACTATGCAGAGGCATTGTCCGGACCATGGCGTGAACATCCTTCTTCCCCCATTATTAAAGAAAACTCCCACATCGCCCGGCCTGCGGGACGAGCAGGTCTGTTTTCCGGCCGATTGGTGCGATTTGCGCAGGATTGCTTTCCCGTCTATGGGAGCTCGGTTCGAGGATTTGAGATCACGGATCTTACGACAACAAGCTACCGAGAACGTCCCTTGTCGACGCGCCCGTTATTCGGCGCCGGGTGGAGACACTGGACGCAAGGAGGGATGCACCATATCGATCCGCATCGTCTCGACGCGAATAGGTGGATCGCTGCGGTGGACGGGTGGCGGCCGGTCGGATGGTTGGTCCCGGAAGGCTGGGAACGAGCATCGTGTTAAAACGGATGCGACGATACTTGCAGCGCTATCAGTGGTATCTCTGGATGCGCGAACTTGTGCCTGCTGTCCGCGGTGTCCAACGTCAGTTTCACGGTGGTGTTATCTCGTTGCATGCTGCGGGGAATCCACACGGCAATGTACTCATCTCCTACGACAATGGGGGATTGTTGAGCAAGTTGCGAGGGCAGCCGATTCCGACCAGCCATCCGCAGTATTACAAAACCATGGTGATGGCCCAGACCTTTGTCGATATCGGGTACGATGTCGACGTGGTTCACTGCGAGAATCAGAAGTTTGTTCCTTGGAAGTCATATGACGTAGTGGTCGATACTCGCTTTAACTTACAACGGCTTGCTCCCTATTTGCCTTCGAATTGTATCAAGATCCTACACTGTGATACGGCGCAGCTAGTCTACCAGAATGTGGCCGAGATGACTCGCGTATTGGCCTTTCAGGCGCGGAGAGGCGTGACTCTTCCGTTGAACCGTCTGGAAATCCCGCATTTAGGTGTTGAGCAAGCTGACTATCTCACGACTTGCGGCAATGAGTTTACGATGAATACCTTCGCGTACTCGGGAAAACCAATATTCCGACTGCCCATGCTTGCTCAACAAATGTGGCCGTGGCCGGAGACAAAAGACTTTGAGGCATCGCGACATCGATTCCTCTGGTTCGGAAGTCGCGGGATGGTTCATAAGGGGCTGGATCTGGTGTTAGAAGCTTTCGCCCAAGTGCCTGAGTGCCAGCTTACTATTGTCGGGCCGGTGCATGACGAGCCTGAGTTTGTGAACGTTTATCGAAAAGAGTTGTTTCATACATCGAATATTAAATGTGTGGGTTGGCTCGATAAGACCAGTGACGATTTTCGGTTTATCCTGGAACAATCAGTGGCCCACGTATTTCCATCATGTTCAGAAGCTGGAGCTGCGGCGGTGATAGAGACCATGGCTGCTGGGGTCATTCCTGTGGTGACGTATGAAGCGTCCATTGATGTCGAAAACTTTGGAGTTCTCTTAGCGGATGCCTCAATCGAAACCATTATTCGACAGGTAAGGGAGATCGCCGCCATGCCGGCAGAGGAGCTAGGGCGAAGAGCCCAAAAAGCTTGGGAAGCAGCACATTGCAATCATACGCCGGAAAAATTTGAGCGCGCCTATCGTGAGACTATGGAGATGATATTGGCGAAGCATGGCAAAAGGTAGGGGGGATTTTGATCGCCCGATCTGAGGATGGGTCACATGCGGGAGTGTTGTTCAGATTGATAGAGGGAGTTTTTAGGGCGTAGCGCTGGGGTGGTATCGGATGACAAATATTGGACAACGGTTGGCTCGTGTCGCAAGTATGGTGCTGCTCGTAGGGGCGGCGATATGCCTGCTCTTGTTCGCAGTTATGGTATGGCGTCACGGCATGTCCTTGCGCTACATGGTGTTTCTCGTCCTCGCCCTGGTGTTCGCGCTTGGGCTTCGGATGCCGGAATCGTTCAAGATCAATAGTGTGCTCTGTGGGATGTCGCTTGCTATTGCTGTGTACGGGGTCGAATTGGTCCTGGCATATTCCGGATCGGCGATCGCCGCTTTGGGCGCGCAGGCATGGTTGAGTTTTCCGCAAGATGCAAATCCCAGGGTCGCCGCCGAGCGGATGAAGTCAGTTCAAGAAACCCAACAACATTTCGACACTCGTTCGAGATTGCAAGTGATTCAAGATATGCGAGCACAGGGTATCAATGCATTTCCCGATGTGTTCCCAATGGTCCTTTTTCAACCAGGATCCGGTGTCTCCATTCAGTCATCGCTGGCCAGTAATGGAGAAGAGTTTTTGCCCGTCGCCGGAATGGCTATGACCACGACGGTGTTTTGCAATGAGAGCGGCGAGTACGTGGTGTATGACAGCGACGAACATGGATTTCACAATCCACGAGGTATCTGGGCGAAACAGTCAGCCGAAATTGTAGCGCTCGGAGATTCGTATACGCATGGAGTATGTGTGCTCTCAGATAAAGGGTTTGTGGCTGTCGTTCGGTCGCAGCATCCCGATACCATAAACCTAGGCGTCAATGGGCATGGGCCGTTGACGAGTTTGGCCACACTGAAAGAATATGGACCGATTCTTAAGCCCAAACGTGTATTGTGGTTTTACTATGAAGGCAATGATTTGCGAGACCTCGATGGGTGGGAAAAGAACTCGCCGTTATTGCGGAAATATCTGACCTCTTCGTTTTCACAGCAGTTATTCGCGCGACAACCTGAAATTGACCAGAAGTTGAGAGCATTTCTTGATGCCGCGATGGCGAAAGCTGCGGCGCCCGTCTCTTTCGAAAAAGTTTTAAAACTCCAACACCTTCGTCAGGCCGTGCAACTGTTCTATGAGCGCCGCGGGACCGAACAGGGGTTGCCGGCCGAATTGCTGGACTACTTGCGTCATACAGGTGCGCCAGCTGCGCCGGAAGACCTCCAGCTATTCGGGAATATCTTAGCTGAGGCTCAGGCGACGGCGAGTGCGTGGCATGGGCAGGTGGTATTTGTATATTTGCCCACCTGGGAGCGGTACCGCATCCCTGAGACAGCTAGCCAAGATCGTGACAAGGTACTCAAAATCGTTGATCGGCTCCATTTGCCGTTAATTGATATGCATCCTGTCTTTAGCGCGCAACCGGATCCGTTGGCGTTATTTCCATTCCGCCGCTATGCACACTACAACGACGCCGGCCATAAGTTGGTGGGGGAAGAAGTGATTCGTCAGTTGGCAAAATTGTAAGTGAGAGGGTGGACGTGTCGCAGAAAAAAGTGGCCGTGGTTGTTCCGATGCACAATCGAAGCACCTTGACAGTGGACGAGCAAATTTCTTTCAATCACCTGACGCGCTATCTGGCAACGTATGACAAGTATCTTGTGGTGCCGGAGAGCCTTCAGGTGAGGTTGCCCGGCTGTGGCCTCAAGCGATTTGGCGCGGAATATTTTGGTAGTGCGATCGCTAATACCCGTCTTCTTCTGTCAGAGCATTTTTATCGTTCCTTTAGTGAGTACGAATACATTTTGATCTATCATCTGGACGCGTTGGTCTTTTCTGATCAACTGACTGCCTGGTGCGACATGGGGCTAGACTATATTGGCCCACCGTGGATTCCTTGCGCCGACAGCCCGTGGGTGAAGGAGCCGCGAGTTGGAAATGGTGGTTTGTCACTGCGGAGGATCGAAGGTTTTCTGAAAGTGTTTCGGTCGGATGAGTATTGGATGGATCCGGAAGAATATTGGCGGGACAAATATGCAGGATTGCCGACCCCACTCAGATGGATCAACTCCCCTAAACGTCTCATGAAGCGGTTATCAATATTCAATAATGTTCGCCTAGAAATGGGCCAGTGGCACCTCAGGCCCGACGGGACGAAAAACGAAGATCATTTCTGGTCCGATCGAGCGACACATTATGTTCCGGACTTTAGAGTCGCCTCAGTAGAAGTCGGACTGCGCTTTGCATTCGAAGTGGCACCACGGCTGTGTTATGACATGAATCACCGTCAGCTCCCATTTGGTTGTCACGCATGGCCACGATATGATCGGGCATTCTGGGAACCCCACCTGCTCGCTTCCTAGTCAGACCAAGGAGATGCCGGAGAAGGCGTCGATAATGATACTGAGTTTGAGCGGATCCCGTGAATTACAAACAATAGAGCTGAAGGCAGGGTGGTTGCTTTTTACGATGAGCGTGAGCGGGATTCGATTCCGTGCAGCGGCGTACCCAGGAATCGAGCCATATGTGATGCCGAACCAATGTCATGTGAAACACGCAAGCAGCAGAATGTAGATCGATAGGAAGTGAGGACATCATGAAACAAATGCTCGTCACGGGTTCATCTGGCCTCATTGGGTCTGAGGTGTGCGCCTATTTCCATGGTCAGGGGTGGATGATCCACGGCGTAGACAATAACACTCGGGCGACGTTCTTCGGCCCGCAAGGGGATACGCGCTGGAATCAACGCCGCTTGCAGGCTGATTTGAAGAATTTTCGGCATCACGAGTTGGACATTCGCGACCGTCAGGGAGCCTTGGCGCTTATTCAGGAACTCAGACCGAATGTCATTGTCCATACGGCGGCACAGCCTTCGCATGATTTAGCTGCGAAGATTCCGTTCGATGATTTCGATACGAATGCGGTGGGCACGCTTAATTTACTTGAAGCGACAAGGCTGCATACTCCAGATACCGTATTTGTGCATATGTCGACGAATAAGGTGTATGGGGATGCCCCGAATGAATTGGCTCTAGTAGAGCAAGCTAAACGATGGGACTACGCCTCTCCCGATGATTTTGACGGAATTGCTGAACACATGCGTATCGATCAGTCGAAGCATTCTCTTTTTGGTGCCTCAAAGGTGGCCGCAGATATTATGGTGCAGGAATACGGCCGTTATTTTGGGATGAAAACCTGCTGTCTACGGGGCGGGTGTCTTACGGGACCCAATCACTCCGGGGTGGAGCTCCATGGATTCCTCAGCTATCTTGTCAAATGCAACCTGGAGGGGAAGAAGTACAGCATTTTCGGCTATAAGGGAAAGCAGGTCCGGGACAATATTCATTCGTTTGATGTCGCGCGCTTCATTCACGCATTTATCGAGAATCCACGACGTGGCGAGGTTTACAATTTAGGTGGCGGACGAGGCAATAGTTGCTCAGTGTTAGAAGCGTTCGAGATGATTGAGGCGGTGTCAGGGAAAAAGATGTCATACGAGTACGTCGACAAAAATCGGGAAGGCGACCACATTTGCTATATCAGCAATTTAAAGAAAATGACCGCGCACTATCCTACCTGGGGAATTACAAAAACGTTGAAGCACATTTTTGAGGAGATCCACCAGTCGTGGTTGCGGCGAACCGCCATGGTGAATGTCAGCCACTAATCGTATGCCTCCGATGACAGCGAGAAGCATTTCATCCATATGAAGGTGTTGTTTATTTCAGGAGCATATCCGCCGATGCATGCAGGGGAGGCCACCAACGCCTACCATCTGTGTAAGCAATTGGCTGAGCGCGGAATTGTGGTGCATGTGCTCACCTCTGTCGGCAATGTCGGAACTGCTGATGCTCACATTCACGTGCATCCAATTATGCAGAGTTGGGGCTGGACCGAGTTGCTCCGCGCCCGGGCATTTCTCAAGAGCTGTGCGCCGGACGCGGTGTTTCTCATGTACATTGGGTTGATGTATAAGTGCCATCCGATGGTGACCTTCCTTCCCACCCTCTGCAAAAAGCTCTTTCCGAATGTGCCGTTTGTCACACGCTATGAGAGTGCCTTTGTCGGAGCCGATCCTTCGAAGACAGGATTGTTATCACGGGTGTTTCGGAGGCTATTGGTGCGTTGGGCGGGTGCCCGTGATGTCGCCTACAGCTCAGGGACCTTGCTGCGCGACAGTGATTCCGTCATCGCGTTGTGCGAACGTCATCGTGCCATGTTGATCGAAGAGTGGCCCCCTGTCGGAAGCAAAGTCGCGCTGATACCTCCGCCGCCGAATCTATTTGTCGCCTCAAATGAAGGAGGTGATGCTCGGGAGCGAGGACGAAAACGATTAGGCGTTGGGCCTACGGATTTCGTCGTGACGTTTTTCGGATATCTCTATCCGATTAAAGGAATAGAAACCCTGTTGCGAGCATTTGCAATGGTTTCCGAGCAGCGACCTCATGCCAAGCTGCTGTTTATCGGAGGAAAAGTAGATCTAGATGTTCAGGGGGGGGCGTCATATTTTGATGAGATGCAGGCCCTTACAAAGACGTTGCATATAGAAGGGCGGACGACATGGACCGGGGCATTTAAGTCTCATGAGGAGGATGCTTCTCTGTTACTGCATGCGTCCGATGTGTGTGTCCTCCCGTTTCTGGAAGGCGTGCAGTTAAACAATAGTTCCTTCGCATCGATGGTTGCACATGGTCTCCCGATCATTGTGACACGTGGTCCGCTGATGGATCAGGCGTTTATCCATGGAGAAAATGTGCTCACATGCGAACCGAAGGATCATCAGGCCGTGGCTCGGTTGATGTTGAGTGTCATGGACGATGCGGCCCTGCGTGCTCGTCTTCGGGCCGGTGCGTTGAAACTTGCGGCCGAGTGGTTTTCATGGGAAACGGCGACGGAGAAAACTCTGACAGCTTTGCGACCCCGGCTGTCAGCCAGGGTGACGTAGGTCGTTTGTCTGGGTAAGCTCGCCGATGCCTCGCGTATCAGTCGTCATCCCGACTTTCAATTGTGAGCGGTTCATTGAGCGGACCGTCGATTCTGCGTTACGGCAGACCTATCGGGATTTTGAAATCATCGTCGTGGATGATGGATCGACCGATGGCACCGAGGCAGTGCTGGCAGGGTATGGAGCAGCGCTCCGTTACGTAAAGCAGGCGAATCAAGGGGCCTCTGCCGCACGAAATGCGGCTCTCAGCAAGGCAACAGGGGAATATATCGCGTATCTTGACGCCGATGATTTATGGAATCCTGAGAAGCTGGCGCGCCAAGTTGAGTATCTTGATGCCAATCCTTCCTGCGGTTTCGTTCACACCGAAGTGGCAGTAATCGACGAGCAGGACAGTGTGCTCCATGCCTGCTTTAATAAGGAAACCGGAAGGACGGTACCCCAAGGACGGTGCCTACGAGAGATAGTGCAGCGCTCTCATATCCAAACCTTGACGGTTCTCGAGCGACGAAGTGCCTGTGACCGCGCAGGGAAGTTCGATCTGCGACTCCCGGTGGCTCAGGATTATTTGCATTGGATTCAGGTTGTGCTGCAAGGATATGAAGTTGGGTATTTGCCTGAACCCTTAGGCCGGTATCGGTGGAGAGCAGGGAGTCTCATGTCCAGTCAACGCCGATTGCTTGGTGATTTTACGAAGATCTATGAAATTCTTCTAAATGAGCACCGGCTTGAAGAAATCCATGGAAGTGAGATACGGCGGCTGATCGATATACAACTCTATGCGAATCAGCGACAGCTAGCCTACTTAGAGCGGCTGGAATGTTCAGGTGAGGTCGCTCGTCGTCGTCTTCTGCAGCTGGTTCGACAATGGCCGTTCCGTCTTGAACTCTATCTGGACCTGGCCAAATCCTATAACTGGAATCGTGCCTCTCGCATGCCGGTGAATCCGGCCTGATGTAGCCGCCATGGCGTGAAAGCAATCGCCGCGTTGGATGCTCCTAACGATATGAATATTCTCCTAGTCACTCCCTGGCGGCCATCCCTAACCGGCGGGATCAGTACCGTAGTGGCTCGGCTCACCGGCGAGTTCAAGAAAAAAGGGCACAGCGTCACGATCTTTGTCGCTGACCGCGCGAATCGCCTTCGTCAAATTGAGACACTCAACGATACGCCGGTATATGGCATGTATCTGCGGTTGCCTGTATCGGCCGATCATCCGATTCGGGCAGTGATCATGCATTACTTGTGGTTTCCCCTGACAGTGATGCAGCTATTGTGGTTCCTCCGTAGAACTCGGTTAGATGCTATTTTGATTCAGTATCCTTTGCCTGCGATGTATTATTTTGGGATCGTGAAGCGGCTGTGGGGGGGGATTCTGTTCGTCACGTATCAGGGCAATGATGCGCACGATCTGTCGTTATGGAGTCTGCGGGAACAACGGCTGGTGCGATCGCTGCTGGAGAGCGCCGATATGGTGTTGGGCGTTTCACGAACGCTGTTGTCTAAAGTCGAAGCGGCATTCCAAGGGATTCAATTGAGCCGAAGACAACTGTTGCCGAATGGTGCGCCCTTAGATGTCATCGAGGCCGTCGACGGTGGATCCGTAGCGCCATCTCTTCCAGCAAAGTATCTGTTGACTGCCGGGCATCTGATTCACAGAAAAGGGATTGATATTGTCATCGCTGCATTGCGGGAAGCCAAGCAACGTGGGGTGTGCCTGTATTTAGTTGTGGCTGGCGATGGACCTGAGCGCGAAGACTTGTTGCGTCAATCTCGTGAACTGGGGATAGCCGGCCAAGTCACATTTTTGGGTAATCAAACTCACGAACAGGTGCTTCGGCTCATGAAATCATGCCAGGCTTTTGTCTTAGCTTCGCGGGCTGAGGGGATGCCATTGGTCATCGCAGAAGCGATGGCCTGCGGAAAAGCCGTCATCGCGAGCAACGTTGACGGGGTGCCTGAAATCGTGCAGGACGGTACCACCGGTATGCTCGTCCCTTCAGAAAATCCGGAGGCGTTGGCCTCTGGCCTGATTCGGTTGTGCACGGATTCCGTGCTTCGAGACACACTTGCTATGCGTGGAAAAGAATGGGCCTGTCGTGAGTATAACTGGGAGGGGATTGCCTCTCGATATCTTACCTATATTCACGAATGTCAGAGCGCCTCATAATCCCGGATCCCATATCTATCTCCCAGAAATATAGGGCATTTTCATTTTTTCAGTGCGTTGCGGGACATTTCAGGTGCTAGACTGATTGTGTGCGCAATCTTTCCATCTACCGGCGGGGGCAGGCATGAACATCCTTGGTATTTCGGCGTTCTATCACGATAGTGCCGCATGTTTAGTGCGTAATGGCGAAATCATTGCCGCGGCTCAGGAGGAGCGTTTTACAAGAAAGAAGCATGATCCAGGGTTCCCCCATAAGGCGATTGAGTATTGTCTTCAGGCAGGGAATATTGGCCTGAAGGATGTTCGCCACCTCGTGTTTTATGATAAGCCGCTGGTGAAGTTTGAACGATTGCTAGAAACCTATCTCGCATTTGCCCCTCGCGGGGTTCAGTCTTTCGTGGCTGCTATGCCGGTCTGGCTGAAAGAAAAGCTGCTGCTCAAAAGTCTGCTTCAAAAGGAGTTCCTCGTTCACGCGCCGGATATGACCACTGCATCATTGCCGCAGATCTTATTCTCTGAGCACCATGAGTCCCACGCCGCATCGGCCTTTTTCCCCTCCCCGTATGAAAAGGCCGTCGTGTTATGTATGGACGGGGTAGGTGAATGGGCCACGACGTCGGCATGGCTTGGACAGGGCAATTCACTGACGCCCCTTTGGGAAATTCCTTTCCCTCATTCTATCGGGCTTCTCTATTCCGCCTTCACCTATTACACGGGCTTCAAGGTCAACTCCGGTGAGTACAAGGTCATGGGGCTCGCTCCCTATGGGGAACCGAAGTATGTGAAAGCGATTTACGAGCATCTGGTGGATGTGAAGCCAGACGGGACATTTCGCCTGAATATGGATTACTTCAATTATTGTACCGGTCTCACTATGACCGGTAACAACTTTGATAAAGTCTTTGGAGGGCCGCCACGCAAGCCAGAATCAAAACTCACTCAGCGGGAGATGGACCTGGCGCGTTCAGTGCAAGAAGTGACAGAAGAGGTCATGTTGCGACTGTCGCATACTCTGCACCGCGAGACCGGCGCGGACCATATGTGCATGGCGGGGGGAGTCGCGCTGAACTGTGTCGGGAATGGACGCATTCTTCGAGAAGGGCCGTTTAAGGGGCTTTGGATACAACCGGCGGCAGGTGATGCCGGCGGTGCGTTGGGCGCCGCATTGACGACCTGGTACCAGTATGAACAGCAACCCCGCAAAGTAGTTCCAGGAAAAGACAGCATCAAGGGGTCGTATCTGGGGCCTTCACATACCAACGAAGAAATAGAAGCCTATTTAAATATGGCCGCTGCGCCATATGTCAGGCTTGATGACGATCACTTGTACGCACGGGTAGCGGAGGAGCTGGCAGCAGGTAAGGTTGTCGGCTGGTTGCAAGGCCGGATGGAATTCGGTCCTCGGGCGCTGGGAGGCCGTAGCATTCTCGGAGATGCCCGCAATAGGGATATGCAGTCGGTGATGAATCTCAAGATCAAGTATCGCGAATCCTTTCGTCCATTTGCGCCGTCAGTGTTGCGCGAACGCGTCTCCGACTATTTCATCCTGGATTCGGATAGCCCCTATATGTTGCTCGTGGCTCCCGTGGTCGAAAAACGACGCCTTCCCGTTAGCGCAGCGCAAAATGGGCTGTGGGGAATTGAGCTGTTAAATATCCCGCGCTCGGACATCCCTGCCGTCACACACCTCGACTATTCGGCCAGGGTCCAGACGGTGCATCAAGACACAAACCCCCGCTATTATGCGCTGCTGAAGGCGTTCGAAGCAAAGACGGGGCATGGTGTGCTGGTCAATACCTCTTTCAATGTGCGAGGTGAGCCCATTGTCAGCACGCCGGAGGATGCGTACCGGTGCTTCATGCGGACGGAAATGGATGTATTGGTCCTGGAGAATTGCGTACTACTGAAGGCAGATCAAAAACCGCTCGAGGGCGATTCAGATTGGAAGAAAGAGTTTGAACTCGACTAGTCATAGACAGGGGAACACGAAGGAGGGAGCGATTCATGAGAATTTTGATCACCGGCGGTGCAGGGTTTCTTGGTAGTCACTTGTCCGAGCTGCTGGTCGGACAGGGCCACGAGGTCATTGCGCTGGATAACTTGATCACCGGGCGCGCAGAGAACATCGCGCACTTGATTGGCAATCCAAAGTTCAGCTTTGTGAAATACAATGTCTGTGACTATTTGCATGTGGATGGCCAACTAGATGCCGTCATGCATTTTGCGTCCCCGGCCAGTCCGCAAGATTACCTCGAGATGCCTATTGCGACCTTAAAAGTCGGTGCGCTGGGCACGCACAAGGCCCTAGGGTTGGCGAAAGCCAAAGGGGCTCGTTTTCTCTTGGCGAGTACATCGGAGGTATACGGTGACCCGTTGCTCAATCCCCAGCCTGAAACCTACTGGGGGAACGTCAATCCTATCGGTGCGCGCGGCGTGTACGACGAAGCCAAGCGATTTGCCGAGGCGATGACCATGGCGTATCACCGGTACCACGGGGTCGACACGAGAATTGTACGAATATTTAATACCTACGGGCCAAGGATGCGGCCTAAAGATGGTCGTGTCGTCTCAAACTTCATTGTCCAGGCATTGCAGGGAAAGCCACTGACGGTATTTGGCGATGGCTCCCAGACACGGAGCTTTTGCTATGTCGATGATTTGGTTCGTGGTATCGTGGCACTGTTGATGGTGAAATCAGACAAGTCTGTGGCAGAACGCACCGATCGCACGAAATTTCTCACACAAAAGCCGGACGCTATCTTCGATAGCATTCATGACCCGGTGAATATCGGAAACCCGCGAGAACTGACGGTTCGTGGAATTGCCGAGATTATTCTCAAATTAACCGGTTCAAAAAGCGTCATAGAAGAGCGTCCGCTTCCCGCCGATGATCCTAAAGTCCGTCGCCCAGATATCACGAGAGCCAAAAGTCTGTTGGGCTGGGAGCCCAAAGTGGAGCTTGAGGACGGCATCAGAAAAGCGGCGGAATATTTTCGTCAGGTTGTCGTGAAATGATTCACGCGTACTAACCACATCGCGACAAGCTGCAAGGAGACGTGTCACTTCAATGTGTGGGATCGCAGTTGCCATAGGCCTGAATGGACGGCCGATTGAGCGAGCAGCGGTGGAGCGGATGGCCAAGAGCCTGCTTCATCGAGGTCCCGACGATGGCGGCATTTATGTGGAGGGGGCCGTCGGAATGGGGTTTCGCCGGCTTTCAATTCTTGATCTGTCTGAAGCCGGTCATCAACCAATGATCAGCCAGGATGGTCAGTATGTTCTGGTGTTCAACGGCGAAATCTTCAATTATGTCGAACTACGCGATGAGCTTCGCCAGCTGGGTTATCAGTTTCGATCGAGCGGAGATAGCGAGGTGCTGCTCGCTGCCTACCGAGAATGGGGCCGAGAGTGCCTGGCGAAACTCAACGGCATGTGGGCGTTTGTGATTTATGATCGCCGAAAGCGCCGGCTTTTCGGGTCGCGTGATCGATTTGGCGTCAAACCGCTGTACTACAGCCGCGATAACAGGGTGATACAATTCGCCTCGGAGATTAAGGCTTTGCGTGCATCGGGATATCGCCGCACAGGCATCAACTGGCGCATAGCCTCCAGGTTCTTGCTGGAAGGACGTCTGGACAGCCATCAAGAGACCTTCTACGAGGGGATTGAGCAGGTTCCTCCCGGCAGTGGATTTGAGGTGGGATTAGACGGAACGTGGCATCAATGGGCATTCTGGTCACTTGATGCCTTGCCGCAAACGGCCACCCCAGATCCCGCCGCGGCGTTCGCAGATCTGTTTGAAGACTCCGTCCGCATCCGTATGCGAAGCGATGTGCCTGTGGGCGTGTGTCTGTCTGGAGGGCTTGATTCGACCGCGATCATTTGCGCAGCCGCGCGTCACCGTGACGAGAGTACGGGGACGCAACCGGAGTCGCTCCAGGCCTTTTGCTATATGGCCAAAGAGTTTGACGAATCGCAGTATATTGCAGATACCCTGGCTCAAACGCATGCCCAACTGAGACAACTGGAAACCAGTCCTGCCGAACTCTGGAATGATGTGCGCAAAGTTCTCTGGTTTCAGGACGAACCCGTGCACACCATGACGGCTGTGGTTGGCTATCAACTCATGCGTCTCGCCGCATCTCACGGAATTCGTGTCGTACTGAATGGACAGGGAGCCGATGAAACAATTGGGGGATACTCAAGTTATTTCCAAGATTATTGGGTGTCTCTTCTGCAACAGGGGCGTGTGAGTGCTGCCTGGCAGGCGGTGAAGGCTTATACCGAGGCTCATGGAGGAAAGGCTCGCGCGCGCATGATAGCCGCGGCAAGCCGCTGCATGTCATGGGAGATGTACAAAATTGCCAGGTACCGCACATGGGCCCAGGCCAGGAGGCATGCCCGTATACGTGAAAATTCCTGGTTCTCAGGGGATTTAACCCAACATTTTATCAGTGAAGATATTCCGCCAAGTTCCGCAGCATTGTCTACAGCACTCAAACAATCGGTAGTCTCGGCTCCGTTACCTTTATATCTTCGGATCGAAGATCGAAACTCCATGGCTCATTCTGTGGAGGCGCGACTTCCATTCTTGGACTATCGCCTCGTGTCCTTTGTGTGTGGCCTGCCTGACGAGTGGAAGGTTCGAGGTCCATGGAATAAATATGTGCTTCGAGAAGGGATGAAGGGCAGGATTCCTGAGTCCGTTCGGAGTAGGGTAGACAAAATGGGGTTCCCTACCGCGAGTAAGAAGTGGTTTGCACATGACTTGTATGAGCCGCTTCGAGAAATCCTAGCCAGTCGCACCTTACGAGATCGAGGGATCTATAACACGGGTGCTCTCATCGCCGATCTGGACCGGCATCGTCGAGGAGAAGCCGATTTTTCGAATAGACTCTTCCATGTCGCCGAATTCGAAATATTGTCAGACCTTGCAGGACAGTCGCCAGCCTAGGGTTCGGAACGGTCTGGTTAGGGCACAGCCTCGAGAAGCGGCTTTTTTAATTCCTCGGTCAACAGTCTGTAACGAAATTCATTTGGCTCAGATTGTCGGACAACTCATCATCGATTATGGGCTTCTCATGAAGCCGGCGGTGAGACGGTGAAGCGAGTACTGA
>WBZQ01000513.1_pt1 | contig 30636 bp, 24 predicted proteins | sample 5204251 | NCBI WGS metagenome assembly WBZQ01 (sample SAMN12412402, study PRJNA552823) | activated sludge metagenome | isolation source: activated sludge from nitrification reactor of wastewater treatment plant... | place: USA: Virginia | collected 2017-09 | reverse complement strand
CAATTGTATCTTTTGCCAAAACCAGCCAAGCACGGAAGTGTTTGGTTTTCAATGAGTTACCGACTGCAGTCAATGGAAAGATGATCGCGGCGAGTCGGCAAGTACAAGGGCGATTGCCACTCCAAGTGTATCGTGACAAAAATTATGGAAACTTTCGTTCTTATAATCAATTGATATTACATCAGTAGACTTTTTACGAAAAAGGGAAATTATGGAAACTTTTCGGGGTACGGTGCCTACCAACCATATGGGTCGTAACAAAATATATGGAAACTAATTTTGAGTTAGGGGGGCATGAGCAGGATCACATCAGCCCCCACTGCAGTGGTTTCTTCCTTTGGCCCTCAATGGGCGTGTTGCTGAGACACCTCGAAATTGATAACTAAAATGAAAGAATGCCGCACGTGTGCAACTAAAGAGTTTCCTTAGGTTGCACCGGCTCGGAATGAAATCCGGAACCTTGAGAGACCAAAACCGCAAAGCTAGACGAGATGGGACAAAAGGCAGGTTGGCTTGAGAAATGATCAGGCCTTATCCGGTACGGTGCTCGGTGGTGCCGTTGGCTGATCGGGGGGAGGAACGCTGCCGAACTGCGACCGACCAGGCTGTGCTGCAACCATGACCTGTTGAGCCTGCATGATGAAAGCCGTTCCCTTCTGGTTTTCGATGATCTTGAATGCAGGCGTACTTGAAAGTGTTTGGAAGTAAATGTGATGAACTGACAGCACCTTCTCCTGCAGCTTCTGGTCGGATTCAATGTCAAGAATCCGTAGCCCAATTTCCTTACACTTTGCTGCCGAGAGATGTCGGTTATGGGCAAGACTGACCGAGTGATCGCTGAGCTCTCGGAGAATCGATGCAACGAGCTCGTCTCTCCTATCGCTCGAAGCTAGCATGTTGCGCCGAAGCCAAGATTCGGCAAGACTATTAGACCAGTCAATCGCTTTCTTACATTCACCAATGAAGGCGGGTGGGTACTTTGCGATGACAGCTTGCCAGATCGGCACAGTTCGAGGATCATTCACGATTTCTTTGTATGCACGCTCAAACTCCTCGAGCACGCCATGAGCGGGTATAGAACCGAACTGCGGATCGATTGGACCCAGGGAAGAGTGTTTCCCCATCCAAATTTCGCGACAGGCGCAAGCGATCATGGTTCCGGCTGACATAGCCATCTGTGGAACGAAGCACCGAATGTTGCCCTCAAACTTACTCCACAGGTAATCGACGATCGACTCCGTCGCCGCTGTATCGCCGCCGGGAGTATGGAGGACGAGATCCAGACCTTTCGACACGTCTAGACCATTGATTGTGGTCATCAACCCATTCTTGTCTGTGTCATTTACTGCCGCTGCCATCCCGAGTTCGGGTTTCTGGAGCCAGCCGCTGTAGTAGCAGATAACATTTCGCTTTGTGTATCGAGCGAGGTCCGCGATGTACTTGCGCCGAAGTATGTCAAATGGACTTCCAAGTTGTCCGATCTCTTTGATAAGTCCTGACCAATTAGCCACCTCGTTCCTCCCTCTGGAAGACCGTTCGATTGCCATGTTGAATAATAACGGTTTCCACAACGATGCGTTGAGCCGTGTCGTTGGCCAGTTTCTGAAGCTGCGCGAGCTGTACAAGGCGCTGTCGCGCATCCTCTGTGAGCGCAAAGCGCGCGTACTTGTCATTAATATCGTTCATGTGAGAGTCTTTCTACACATGGGGTTTGAGTATTTAGCATACTCACCCGCAGGTGACCAGCCGAGAGTTCTTGTAGCACCTTGTCTGTGAGTTATCAGCTCGTTTGGCCGGCCCACCCCTAACACAGGATGTGGACTTGGTTAAGGGGGCAAGATCACCCTCCACCACTATCATCATGCGAGTAAGGTGTCGCTCAGTCTGCGAAATCCGCCAGGGTGTTTGAAGGCGACACGAAGTACTTGTTCAAGTATATGGACATTCCATGCTCTAATATATGACAGCTGGCCATAGATCTTTTTGTCCTTAACTAGCCCAATATAAAAGTTGCCATCCTCAGTCCATATTTGGACGTCTGGCCAAGAACACCAGGCAGATTCATCACCGAAGAATTTGTGTTCCGTCAACAACACCTGCTCATCGGTCAAGATGATATCGCCAACGGTTACCTCCTCCCCTGCATGAAGACGGTGCAACATATCTAGCGCCAGGCGAGGACCCACTGCTCGCCATAATTTCTCTATAATGGTAGAGAATAGTTCCTCACCACGGAATTCGATTGCGCCTTCGGATGTGGCACTGCCGAAGCCTACGCTAAAGTTGAGGATCCCGGATTCCCTCACACCCCCGTATCGGATTCGCGTGATGTCAGACAAGGGGTAGAACTTCTGTTTCCACGAGATTCCTTCCGCTGAAATGCGAAACGTGTCTTTGAAGAAAGTTCCGAACTCGACTTCACAGCTGATGTCGCGTTTCCATGCCTCGAGGTCCGCGGCGGACTGCTGCTGATCATGAAGCAGCCGCTTCAAGGCGGCAGTATCTTCATCTGCACGTTCGCGGACTTCCGGCAGTTCTGCGAACACGGCGATGATCAGATCGGTGAGTCGCTGCGACTCTGCAAGACGGTTATGCTCGTTTGTTAGGGCGACGGCTAATCCCCTGATGGAATAAGCAAGATGTTGACTGAGGGCGTGCCTGAGGCCGCGAGCACGCGCGCTCAACTGAATGGGCTGTGCAACCAAATCCCACTGCCGAACCACCTGAGAGAGGACGTCTATGAAGCGGTTGACGGCAGGACCTCCCGCCCCGGCTTCCGTTCGGATGGCGGCAACGACTTTCTCCACATTCTGCGCTTCCTCTTCGAGAAACCGTTGGCTTTCCACCTCGTAGGTACTGACGAGTTCATCGATAATGGCGGGCGCATGGACAGTGCCCTCATGAGTGGTCTGACTCACCGCTACGGTCATCGCCTCTATTATCGAGGGGGTGGGCAGGCGATTCAGACACTCCTTGATGGCTGTACGATAATACCGAGTGTGCTCCTGCCATGCCGCGTCCAGGACTTCTAGTTTGACGGGCGGAAAACCTGCAATGTTCCGATCCTCATTGAGATCACGGACGATCGCCTCGGCAGTGCATTGGCTCACCAGCTCGGCCAATCTCTGAATAAGCTCGGCCATGTTCTTCGTGTCTGCGGTCAGATCGATGGTTTCGAACGCTGCGGCCAGGAGATTTGCATGAGGGAGGGGCGGCAGACCAGTTTCCATGGCAATTGAGAGTGGATCCTTGAGGACTTGTTCCGTTAAATGGGTAACGCGAGTCGGCGATAACCCTGGCAACCAGCTGAGCTCGGCCGCCAGTCGTGTGCGAGGATTGGTGAGGTCAGCTCGTGCTCGTTGGCAGGCCTGGGCGTCCTGCGTGAGGGAGCGTTCATCTGCTAATTCGAGCAGGCGTCGGCGATCGTCGCGCGTCGAGGCCCCGAGCACCCAAAAGGGATTGCGGTGTAATGCTGTCGCTGCCATCAGTTCGTCGCGGCTCCTTGTTGGGCGCGTGCGGTGCGGATAGCCTGCCGCTGGGCCGGGGTCAGGATGGCTTCATTGCATAAGGCAGGGTAGCGCCCCTCCATGCAGATGTCGAATATGACACGGCGTTCCGTGTCCTCGACCTCTTGAGCTTGCGTCGGTGTCAGCAGCTGATGATTGCAAAGTAAGGGGGATTCGCCGGTGAGACAGCGTTTCAAATTCGCACGCTGTTCCGCCGCTGCGACCTCTTCGTTTTCTGAATGCGTGAGAAGGGAATGGTTGCACAGCGTCGGATACCGGCCGTCGAGGCATTCTTTTAGATTTCTGTTTCGTTCGGCTGCCTCGGTCCGATCTGGTTCCGAAGAGTTCACCATCTTCTGTTTACACGGGGCTGGCAAACGTCCCTCCAGGCATCCTTCAAGATCGCGGGCCGTATGGATTGGGACAGGCGGCGTGATAGCACTAGTGGTGAGCGGTGATGCGAGAGCGGCTGTGTCAGATTGTTGCCCTGCATTGGAACGATCAGCTGCTGTGGCGTTCTGGTCGGCATCGGAAGACAGCCATTCGTCCTTTCGTTCCGGTGGTGGACTGGCGGACGGAACCCGCGTCTCCCGAGGGATTACTTGATGGTTCGAAGGCGGTGAAGCCGAATGCCGGGATTGGGGGTTCGTAGCGTGGAAACGTTGCACCCCTTCGTTCTCTAAAGCGGACCGCCGCTGCTCGACCGCGTGTTTGGCGGTCTCCATGACGGAGCGATGGTAACGAAAGTTTGCACAGCGGTTGTTGTAATCGTCAACGTGATCGTTGAATCGTCTTACGGCGCGGATGTCATCCGTGTCGTGAGCCATAGATTGCGCAGCCTCCAGGCGGATGTTTTCAGCCAGGCAATACTGGATTTGTACACCTGTCAGAATTTGGCCTTTGCCGATAGGTGGTTTCTCTTCGGCGTATGACGAAGATGGCTCAGGCACAGGAGTAGGGGGCGCTCGATGGGTGGGAGCCTTCGCTGGAGATTGCGGAGAGGTGGAGGGGATGGAGAGCGAAGACTTCGTTGCCTCGCTATAAATCATGGTACCAAAGACAAAAAGCATCAGTGCGCCGAACGCCCAGCCGAACGGGAGCGACCAGGCTGAGGTGCCCTCTGGACGGAGAGGCGTCTCAGGCCGCTCGGTACCAGAGGAGGAGGTAGGTATCGGCGACGCTTTCTGGACAATGGGAGGGCTAGGCGGCACAATTTCGCGTCTGGCAGCGCTTAGGAGGGCATCGACGTCCGAGACCATGCTTGAGAGTCCAGCAAAACCGACAGGGGGCTCGACCTCTTCTGTACGGCGCGGTGTCATGCAGATCCCTAGACGAAGCCAATGCGGGCAGTTGAGCCGGTGTCCGAGCGTCGCGCCGGACTGGCTTGCAACGCGGCGAGCAGATGACTCTGAGCGAGTCGGCTCCGGGCAGCACGTGCCGCCAGCCTAGCTCCTTCTCGCACGACAAAGGTCACATCGGACAGCGGACGTCCGGCTAAGGCCTGTGCGAGTGGCATCACGTTGACATCAGGCTCCGTTGGTAACGAAGCCAGGAGCTTCGTGAGTAAGGCAGCGATCTCGCCTTCACTTGCTGTTGTCACGGCAATGATGTGATCGAATCGGCCGCGGCGGAGGATCGCGGGATCGATCATCTCCAGCCGGTTAGTCATGGCAATAATTAACACATGATGCTGCACGGCTTCTGGAATGCGCCGAAGAAACTCTGCTACTTCTTCCACTCGGTGGTGTCCTGACCCCTCTGTGCGGTCGGCGAGAAAGGCCTCCATCTCGTCAATGACCAGCGCGGCGGGCGCATGAGCCATGGCCTCTGCGAAAACCTGGGCCACTTTCTTACTCGTCTCATGGATATACGGACTTGCGACACTCGAGGCATTGATTTCGTAACTCGGCCAACCTAGGAAATCGATTAAGCGCTGAACAGCAAACGTTTTTCCGCATCCAGGAGGGCCGTGGAGAATAACTGCGGAGGGGAAATCGATCCCAAGTGCGCGATACCGTTCAGGATGCTGGACGATGTCGACGATGTGTTCATTGAAAAAAGCTTCCAAATCAGGGCGGCCGGCCAATTCGAACCGTGTGGCAGCAGTATTACTCTCCCCCTGCTGGCCGTCGACAGTGAAACCACCAGTATTTGACAACCTCTCCGCCACGGCGATCCCGGCTGCTTCGACGATTTCTTGCCAGTGGGCCGGTGCCAACCAGCTCAGAGTCTGAGAGAGCCGTCTGAAGGACGTCGCCGGGATGCTGGCGCCACCCGTGAGCCAATAGCCTAATACGGTCGCATCGTCCGTCCGAGACGTAATGCTATACGTCGGCAAGAGTCGGCTGAGTTTCTCGACGTAGAGTGCGTCTTGTAGGGGCGATGTGGCATCGTGCAGTCGGGTGGTTTTGAAGGCGATCGCAAAGGCAAGCGCCTCACTCTTTGATTTTGGGGCTCGACCGGAGGAGACGGGAGACAGGACCTGGCTGCGCGCGCTGGATATGGTGTACAAGCGATGGTTTCCGAAGGGCAGGAACGTGAGGGCACCTTGCTCCAGGACGCCAGCGGCAATCCACCGTTCCGTGAGGGCGGCGTCGGCCAACAAGGCACGCCCTTCTCCGGTAGTTTCAATGATTTGCCAGCCAGGCCCTTCAAACAGCGCCTGCTTTGTTCGAGCTCCATCCGGTAAAGTCAGACCAATGGGCAGCCAGTTGTCTGCAGCCATGTCCTACCCGCGCACAATGTTGGTGGTCGCGACCATGTCACCATCTCCCGTCGTGCCGATCCGTGCGGCATCAAGCTGCATGACAATATCACGCAGCTTGTCCATATCATTGGCTTTGAGTACCTCAGTGCCCATGGCCACCAGCTGGGCATGTTCCTGGACATGGGGAAACTGATGGATAGCCTCAGCCAGCATCTTAAACCGATCCAAGACAAACCAATCCTGTCGCCAGAGGATTATGAAGTTTTGTGAACGGAGGTCGTCAACGTGGGACTCGAATTCGTTATTCGAAGCACTTATGGTCCGCTGTGCTGTTTTCACTAGGTTCTCGAACACAGAGATTTCCGATGGCCGAGCATGCGGCTTCACATACGTCTCGAAAAAGCTCACGGCCTTGTCTAACTCGATTTGGCGAATGACTTTCAAATGTCCCTGGCGGGTTTCTGCCAAGAGACGTTTGATTTGCTGAATGTCGTCCATCGCCTGCTTGGCGCTCTCGGGATCCTGGACCGCCCCGGCGGCTTCCGCCCGGCTCAATCTGTCTCGAGCTTCTTTCAGGCGAGGATCGTCAATTTTTGAGGCCATTTCCTCGACTCGCTCCAGCACCTGATTGGACTCTTGTAAGATGAGTTTGGACGCCTGGTTATAGTCTATTTGGCCTTCCTGCCGAGAGTAGAAATTGCGTCCGCTGTGAAATGACCCGCTGATGGAAGGGACTGACACTTCTAGGATGATCTGGCCGGAGTCCAAGACCTCGTAGTGACATTGAAGTTCGGCGCCAGCTGCAATGACGCTCTCAGAAAAATCCTTGCCCGTAATTTTGAACAAGCCGATGAACCGGTTATCGGTGATCGGATTCGTACAGTCCCCTTCCCAGAGTTGGAAGTTCAGAGATCCTGGGCTGCCGGCTTTGAGCGATTCTTCTGCGCGGAACAGAATTACCCCCTTCTTCGGCAAAGGATCCCCTTCACGGATGATATAAGCAGCGTCTATCGCTCCGCCGATCTTATTTTTCGCTGCAACTGATATGGAATGAGACGCTGGAATGGCATCGACCGTCGCGGCTGTTCGAGCAATGAGAAGCTGATTGTGCGTCAGCGTCATGGGCGCGCCAGAAGAGTCAAACACAAAGACTTTAAATCGGTTTTCACCGGGACGGCTCAGCGTCACCTCGATGGCGGCCCCATCGCAAAGGGCGATGCGTCCCGAAGACCAACCTGTATCCAGGCAGTCGATTTGGAACTCGCTGCCGGCTGCGACGGCACCAGTGACTCTGGCGAGGATTTTGGCTTTGATATCCGGTGTGCGGCTGGCATACGCAAAGGAAATTGCCAGCGGTCCGTCGACCGTGATGGTGCCTCGCGCACTCTTGCGTCCTCGGTTTTTGGTGCTCCAATCGATGGATTCCGAAAAAATGGCCGCCCCCTCGGCGACCGCGGTCATGGGATTGACTTCTGTCGATGCCGCGATGCCAAGTTCGAAGGCAACCTTATCGCGTAATGGCTTGTATTGGGTCGGCCCCCCGACAAAGATCAAGCGCTCGATGTCATGGGGCTCATATCCGGCCTTCCGCAACGTCTCTCGTGCGGCCTGGATCGATTCCGTAACGCGGGGCGCGATTAAGTCATCGAGTTGCTTTCGAGTGAGCAGGATGTCGAGAAACATTTCCTGGCCATTACGATCTCGAACATTGAGCTCAGTTTCGGACAGGCTGATCAGGCTCTCCTCACGCTGGGATAATTCGATTTTGGCCTTTTCTGCGGCCCAGAGCCCCATCCGTACGAAGGATTTATAGCCTGGTTGTCCGGCAAAGTCTTCGGGCAGTGAAAACTGTTTGAGTAGCCACGGCTTAACCACAGCATCGAAGATATTCCGGTCGAAGTCCGTACCGCCGCACATCGCAATGCCGCCGCCGGCAAGGAGGCTCACACGTCCGGCAATACTCTGGGCAACGGCGATATCCAAGGTTCCGCCGCCAAGGTCATAAATACAAAATAATCCATCGTGTTTGCGTTGGCGCATTACGCTCATAACGGCAGCGACCGGCTCCTGCATCAGGGCGACCTGGCCGATCTGAGCCATGGTGGCTGCCTCCGTGGTTGCGTCCTTTTGCATCTGATTGAACGCGGCCGGTACGGTGATGACGGTGCCGACGTCTTCATGATTCCGAATGTCCTCAGGAAGATAGCCGAACAGGATGCGTAAGAGTTCGGCAGAGCATTCCTCGGGCTTCATTGTGCGCTGTACCCCGGGTAACTCGATCGGAGTATTGGTGCCCATGAATCGTTTGAATTTCGTTGCCGCCTGATCGGGGTTCCGTGCGGCGTTGATATACGCACGGGATCCCACATACTTGTTGCCACGCTTGTCGAGGAAAATAGCCGATGGCGTGACATCGTGCTGTTCGGGGCTCTTGTACAAGCGAACCGTTTCGCCATCATACGAGCAAATGGCGCTATTGGTGGTTCCTAAATCGATCCCAACGTAGTTCATAGGTGCGCCTTTCGAAGGATAACCGTGCCTGCTTTCTTGAGCCCTGTCGTCCCCATAATGATCGGCTCGAGCATTTGCTCCACGAGGAGAGGGACATCAGGCTCGAAATCGCCCAAATTTACAGGATCGGCAGCCATGCCTGGATCGAAAGGTTGGCCCTCGAGATTCACCAGCTTTAATCCCGCCGCTGCGAGGCTTTCTTCTATTTTGCGTTGCGAAAATCGTAATTGACTCGAGTACCGGGCCGTTTCCCCGGCGTCAAGCTTGGCGAGGACTTTCTGAAACAGGCGTGCTAGGCGCCAATTCTCAATTGCCAAATCGATGAGCAGCAGCTCGAATGATTCCTGAGGCAGTGGCGGGGGAGTCATGCGCAGGACACCCCCTTAGTTGAGGATAGGACGGGGCAAGGGCGTAGTCCGCACGTCACCATAGTGTGACCTCGTGAGGGATGAAGTCTGCCTAAGAGATTGAAAGCTAATATACCTAAAAGCAAGGGAAGGTGGGGACCCTATTTGGAGGGGTATAAAGTTGTCTCATCTCAAGGCTGTCTCTTCCCGCACACCGGTTCCGTCCTATTGCCCCCTCCACCTATTCTCTCGGGGGCGCTCATTCTGAGCCATGTCCATAAGATCGCTTCCCAGTCAACTGCCTTATGACCGATCTCGCGGGCCGCTTTTAGCGATATGGCAGGGATCGGGAATCTGTTCAAATCGCTATCGATACTCCGTTCAGCCCTTGCGCCTACGTTTCTTCCCCTCCTAGAATAGGCCCTTTAGCGAGGCTTTGGTGTCCTTCACATTTTCTAATCGTTTTCCCGTAACCGTTGGAGCTGTTAGCCTCGTCGCCTTTCTCAGTTTCTCCGTTTTAGTTCAAGCCGAAACCAAGACCATCCTGTCTGAAGCGATTTATTCAATGGGAGACGGAGAAACTCCCGCCTTTGCAGAGGCAATGGTTCTCCAAAAGGCCAAGCAGCGGGCGCTCGAAGAAGCCGGCACCTATGTGGAGAGTTTTACGCACGTCCGCAATCTCGACCTCACACTAGATGAGATCAAGACGATTGCCGGTGGGGTGATGAAGACCGAGGTGGTCGAGCACACTCGAACGTTAGAAGGAAACAGCACACGCTTTTACATCAAAATCAGAGCTCTCGTGACGACGGATCGAATCGAGGACCTCGCTCGGAGAAAACAGCTCGGGCCACTGGCCGCTGAGAATAAGAAATTGCAGAATGAGGTCGCAACACTGACCAGAGATTTAGACGACCTCAAGCGGCAGATTCTTCAGTCGAACACGGAAATGGAGCGAGAGGTCGTTCTGGACAAACTGAGAGGCGTCGAGAAGCAATTTCGTCAAATCCGATCAACGGAAACGACTCTCTTCCGTCGGCTAGTTTCTGGAGATGAGCTATCGGCACAGGTCGATACGGCATTTCGGGAGGAGCAAGAGCGGCGGGAGGCCGAGCAAAGACGGCGGGAGCGTCAGAAAGAGGCGCTTGAGCGGGTGCTCACAACGCTGAAGACCAACGGCCACACAATTGCCATCGGCCCACCAGAAACTGACGTCTCCCTTGACCTCCCCAACCTTGTTTCGCTTCGATTTGCTGTAACGGCCGAAGCAACACAGGAGGCGAAGCTGGCCCTTCAGGACCTGCATTTAGCTTCCAACTCCGACCTTCCGGACGATGCAGCAGCCCAAATAGATGAGGTGCTCAACAAATTAGCCCTTGTCGTAACGGTCGTACTGAAAGATGGTCAAGAATATGTGAGCGTCCCACAATACATCCATAATTATAAAAATCCTCACGCATACGACCTAAACCAGCTTGCGCAGAAGAAACCCACGAGTGTAACTGTCACAATCTCTATTCCCAGGAACGTCGTGAAGCTTGTTGCCTCTGCAGAAGGGGCAATTAGGGTAGCGGATATACCTGCGACAGACACTCGGCTCGGGACAAAGCCGCGATTGTCGTTGACCGACCAGCTAAACTGGGAGCTGGACGAGGAGCTCAACAAAATTAAGAAGCTGGAGTCGCCGAAAGAGTCCAAGGAGGCTCATGCGGAATCTCAACCGGCGGTGATGCCGCAGCATGAAGCGATGGCGCCGATCATCACAACCGTCGCCACGACGTTGAAAGTTCCGGGGGTAGCATCGGTGTTCAATGCCTACCTGGCACAAGTACGGCGCAAGATCAGCACCATGTGGTCTGCGCCTCCGGTTGATGTAAGGGCGCAATTCTATAGTGTCGTGGTGAAGTTTCGATTGCATCGGGACGGAAGCGTGACCAGGGTAGTGATCGAGCAGTCCTCGGGAAATGAGTACTTTGATCTGGCGGGGAAGCGGGCTGTGGTGACGGCGAATCCGCTACCGGCGTTTCCTGCAGATCTTACCAAATCCTACGTTGATGGATTTTTCACGTTCACGATAGGAGCGCCAACGGATTCCCCAGTGGGTCTGGACCGCGAGAGACGCTGAACTCTGAAGCCAACGATCTTTGTGGCCACAGCTGCCCGGGAATCACGTCGGCTGCGCCTTCTGAAGCTGATCGAGTATCGCCTGAATCGTCAACGGCGCATTGCCTTCCGACCGATTGTTGACCAACACATAGGCGCGTCGATCTTCGCTGACGGCCTTCTTGACCAGTTCCACCGTGTCTCGTCTCATGTCCGGCAGTTCTTCGACAATCTTCGTGTACGGCTCCGCTCGTTTTTTGGCGGCCTCATACGACATCTTGAGAGGAGTCAGCAGACGCAGCACGGTGAAGGGTGCTGTGAAGCTCCCCATCCTGTCATGCTGCTCTGCGAGCGAAGGCATGTACGACCAATGGTTATAGACGTGGGCGACTCCGTGCTGCGCCAAGACATCATGGTAGGCCGGTCCCACCAGCCCTGCATTGCGAATCTCAACGGCATAGCGAATGTCCTTGGGGAGCTCCCTGAAAAAGCCGTCCAATTTGCCAGCGAATTCCTCGATAGACATCCCGTGCCGCTGAAATTCGAAGAGAAAGGGTCCGGTGTGCGGCCCGAAGCCGGCGTCGCGGTAGGGCGTCAGGACCAGATCCTTGAAGAGCTGGGCATCTAAGAATCGTGGATTCGGCTGGCCGGCTTTGGCCCCATAGCGCGGCTGTTTCGCAAAGCTTGGAATGGTGATCTCCTCCCAGACTTTGAAACACATCTCAAAATCTTCGGGAATTTGATTCAGATAGCGGCGGAGCTGATTCGCCGTCGGTGGCCGGTAGAACGTCGAGTCGTTGCCGACGGTTCTGAACAATGGTTCTCCGTTGTACTGGTACTGACAGTATTCCCCCAGACATTCCTGCGCGAATTTACTCTTGGCGTACGGCTTCTGATAGATCTGGCCTTGCCATCCTTCATAGGTCCACGTGGAGGTGCCAAAGCGCACAAGCGGTGAGAGCCACATGGGCTAAGTGTACGGCTCCTGAATGGCGTCCTCAATAGGTTCAGACTGGACTCCACCAGCACGACACGCGAGCAGCTGCAGGTCCGTCACCGTCAAGGTCACGGTCGAGAACTGCCGCTCGACTCGCCCCGTCACCGCGTAGGCGTGATTGGTCGCCAGCAGATGACAATACCGGCGATAGGTCGTGGGAAATACCGTCGCATCATAGAGCGCGGTCTGATCTTCCAGAGTGAGAAATTCCATCGGCTCCCCTTTCTTTGTGGAGACGATCTTCTCGGTCACCAGCCAGCCGATCACCGTCACTGATTTGCCGACATACTGCGGTAATTCCTTGGCCGCGATAGGCGGAGCGCCTGCCATGGGTAGCTGAAAGAGGTCTAACGGGTGACAGCTCAGAGGAAAACCGAAGAGGGTCAACTCATGGGCGAGCTTCCGTTCAAAGGGATACTCGGGCGGAATCGGCAGATACCCGGGCGGGTTCGCCGCCTGCGAGGCATAGAGCCGCCACAACAACGCCGGACGGGTGAGTTCTCCGGCGATGGAATCAAGGCAACCGGCCTTGATGAGCACCGTGGCTTGGGAGATCTCCGGTTTCACCCGTCCGATCCAGTCCTGCAGGGACCGGTACGGGCCGTTCGCCTGGCGCTCGGCCACCATCCGTGTCGCAAACCCCTCCTCGAGGGATTTGATTTGCATGAACCCGACTCGCACGGTAGCACCAGCCCCGGTGTACTCCCACTGACTCGCGTTGATATCTGGCGGCAGAATCGTCAGCCCCATCCGCCTTCCCTCAGAGAGGTACGCAAAGGTGGAATAGTAGCCGCCCTGATTGCTCACCACGGCCGCGATGAACTCGGCCGGATAGTGCGCGCGTAAGAAGGCAGACTTGAAACTCACCTGCGCATAGCTCGCACTATGCGGCTTACAGAAGCTGTAGCCGGCGAAACTCATGATCATCGCCCAGATCTGATCGATCGTGGGGCGCGGGACGCCGCGCACCGCGGCGCCGTCGTAGAACTGCCGCTGATAATCTCGCAGTTGGCGAGCTTTATGTTTCTTACTCAGAATCTTTCTGAGCTGATCGCCGTCGGCGACCGAAAACCCACCGAGGGCGACAGCCACTTTCATCACATCTTCCTGGTAGACCATGATCCCGTGGGTCTCCGCGAGGACCTCATCAAGTAGTGGATGCAGTGAGGGGTAGCGTCGGCCATGGGCGCGTCGAATGAATTCATCAGCGAAGACATTCGCCGCCGGGCGAATGATGGAGGAGACCACCACCAGATACTCAAAGACATCCGCCGTCGCTCGTCTGGCTGGCGGCATCCCGTCCCAGAGCTTCTTGAGCAGCACCCGGGTGGCGGGGGACTCGACATAGAAACATCCCATGGTGTCCCCACGGCGAATCAGCTCGTTGGTCTCAGGATCGCAGATCGGGTCCCATGTCGCGTAGTCGATGACTCGCCCTGTATTGCGGTGAATCGCCGCGAGGGCATCTCTGATCACGGCTAGCGACCGATTGCCGAGTAGATCAATCTTGACCAGTCCCGCGTCTTCCGCCTGATCCTTCTCCCATTGAATGACGGGGATCCCTGAGGCGGAGATTTCGACCGGCACGTACCGGCGAATCTCATCCGGAACCAGGACCACCCCGCCTGGATGCAGCCCCAGGTTGCGGAAATGGCCTTGGAGACGGATTGACCATGACAGGATATCGGGCCAGGGCGGGTTCAACCGCAGCGCCTGGCACACCTGCGTGGCCCAGGTCTGTGCATCCAGCCCTGCCGTCACCTCGACAAAGTCAGCCCGTCGATGGAGCAGAGTGAGGGCCTTGCCGATGTCGGCCGCCGGCATCCCATAGACCTTGGCGATCTCACGCATGGCCGCACGTGGCGCCAACGTGTTCTGGTTCGCCACCATAGCCGCTTGGTGACGCCCATAGCGCGTCAACACCCAGTCGAGGATCGCGGGGCGTTCATCCCAGGGAAAATCAATGTCGATGTCGGGCGGATCCTGCCGGCCCGGATTGAGAAACCGCTCGAACAGGAGGTGATGCCGAATGGGATCGACATGGGTGATTCCCAGGCAGTACGACACGATCGACGCGGCTGCGGATCCACGGCCGCAGGTCCGCGGGGCTTGCCGAACGATCTCGTCGACGATCAGGAAGTAGTGCGCATAGCCTTTGTCCTGAATCACCGCCAACTCTGTCTCGATCCGCTGAGAGACCGGCTCAGACAACGGGCCGTAGCGCCACTGCGCACCGGCATAGGCCTTGGTCCGTAACATCGCAGAGGCGTCATTGGAGGAGAGGTGTCGGAATGCGGGAAAGATCGTCTCTTTGAAATTCCACTCCGTGTGGCACTGCTCGGCAAGACGCCCGGTATTGGTAAGCGCCTCGGGAAGATGCGGAAAATGACGGGCGAGGGTTCCCGCTGGCATGAGCCACTGCGACGGCGCGCACCCGTCTTCCGCGCGGAGTCGAGACAGCGTGGTGTTCAAGGCGATCGCGCGCAGCAGCCGGTGGGCCTGATACTCTGAGGGGTGCAGGAAGAACGCGCGCGTCGTGGCGACGGGAGGCAGGTTCAGCCGCCGACTCACCGTCACCGCCTCATGCAGGCCGGGTCCTGGCGTCAATTCAACATAGAGATCGTCAGGAGAATCCTGGCGCCAGGCCATGAGGGCGGCCTGGTCATCGGTCAGCAGCAGAAGCCCGGTGCGATGGTGCGCCACCGCGGTGATGACATCAAATGCCGGATCCGTATGTCGAGCAGACAATACTCGACAGAGGTTCGCATAGCCGGTCGGCGTCTTCGCGAGCAAGACCGCCCGATGGGCTCGATGGGTCAGTTCCGCGCCGAGGATCGGCTTCAGGCCCGCCTGCCGTGCGACCTCCAGAAAGCGAATCGCCCCATACAATCCGTTGGTGTCGGTGAGTGCGAGGGTTGTGTGCCCATGCACACGAGCCGCCTCGCACAGGGCCTCGACGGTCGGCACGCCGGACATCGCTGAATAGGAGGAATGAGTATGGAGATGGACGAACGCGCCTGTCACTCAATGACTCCTCCCGTAGCGAATCGACCGGTCCCCAAACCGCGCATGCAGGGTATCGAGGGCCACCGCCAGGTTCTTCGCGCGTTCTTGCCGCCGTTGATCTCCCTCCAACGGATCGTCAAAGAGCGACCGTTGCTCGGCGTAGGCCGTCAACTCCGTCACACGCAGCGTCATCTGGCGCAACCGGATGCGCCGGCGAAAGCTCCGGTGAAAGAGCGCTGACAGCACGGGCGAGAGATCGACTTCCCAACACGTTTCGGGGTGAATCCGGTCCTGCTTCAGGACCTCAACCTGATCGCTGTAACGGAGGGTGAGCGCCAGACGCCCGCACACGCGTCGCTGCGCGCGCAACGCGCGACAGAGCCGTTGCACACTATCTTGCAACCGTCCCCAGAGGATCGCGACGTCGATCTCGTCCGGCTCAATGACCAGGGTGTCTTCCACCCCAGGCTGAGCCGTTGGCGGGAGCACCGGGAGATGATCAATCCCGTGAGCCCACCGGGATAGTTGTCCGGCATAGTCACCGAGAACGAGGGCCAACGCATCGATCGGGCTTCCTGCCACGTCTCCCAAGGTCACCAGATTCAGATTATCGAGCCGTTCCAGTACGGCACGCATACAGGGACGATGGAGTCCGGGGAGCGTGCGGACTGACAGTGGCGCCATGAACATCTGCTCGGATCCCGGTCGAACATCGTAGAGTTCTGATGGTCCCACCAGAGTCGCGGCTGTGTGGGCGACGAGTTTGTTACTGCCAACACCGACCATGCCTTCGAAGCGATACCGCGCCAGGATCTCGTGCTGGATGGTGGCCGCCACATCAGAGGCGGGCCCAAAGAGCTTGGTGGTGCCGGTCACATCCATCAGGAACGAACCAGGCTCCGAGGGTTCCCAGACAGGGGCATAGCGCGTGACCACCGAGAGCAGGGAGTGCGTCGCGTGCTGCACCTGAGCGGGGTTCGGTGGCAGAACCTGCAGCGTGGGACAGAGGCGCCGAGCGTGATCAATCGGCATCCCAACGACAAGACCATCCCGTTCGGCCTCAGGGGAGATGGCTCGCAGCTGCGCACGAGGCGTAGTCAGTGGCGCAATGGCGACGGGACGTGTCAGGAGCGCGGGATTATGGAGGCGCGCAATCGCAACCTCAAAGGACGGAATGGCAAAGCAGACAATCTGGCGATCCATGAACAAGTCTCAACGCGCAGGTTGACTCACCTACTTTCTCAGGTGCCGAATGACGCCCACGACGATCCCTTCGATCTGAAAGCTGTCGGTCTCTTTGACGACGATGGGCTGCATGGCCTCGTTGGCTGGCTGCAGTTCCACCACGCCTCCCTTCCGATGGTACGTCTTAATCGTCGCCTCCCCATTCACCAAAGCAATGACGGTCTGGCCGTTGCGCACCGTGCTGTGCTTCTGCACCACGACCACGTCACCGGGGAGAATGCCCTCGTCACGCATCGACTCCCCCTTCACGCGGAGAGCAAAGGTGTCACCTCGACCGATCATGCTCTTGGGGACTTCCACGCGTTCCGTCTGCGGGATGGGTTCGATCGGCGCGCCGGCCGCGACCACGCCCGCCATCTGCACCTGTGCGGTGGCCAGAGACTGCAACGCGACGGCGGCCATGCCGGGAATCCGTCGGCTCCCATCTTCATAGCGAATGATCGACCGGCGCGTCGTGTTCAACTGCTGGGCAAGCTGGTCCTGCGTGAGACCAAGGAGGTGTCGAGTCTGCCGAAATTCCGCTGGCTGCATAGGTGACCAATGGTCACATATGGCAGGAGAGGCTGTCAAGGGGGCTCACGGGTCGTTCCTCGCAACGTCGACGTTCTTCACAAAAGCAGCCGTATCCTTTTCGTGGACTTCGTATCCGTGCCGATACGGAGGGATCCCCCATTTACCAGAGATTCCCTCAACAACATTGAGTATTCAATGCGCCAGAGCCTGAGTCCCTCTGGCATGCAGGTTGCTGATTTCCTTGTACCCGACGTCCCTCACACAAGGAGCATTTGCCATGTCGAGCACTCCACCCTTTCCAACCATGGTCCGCTTAGCTCCAGGAATTTACATCGACGAGATTGATCCCGGTCCCCCCAATCTACCCACCATCACGCGTGAGCTCGTCAGGGTTTCGCTCGAGCAGATCTGCGAGCGGGAGCTTGCCTGGGTCTTGGGTGAGGAGAATACCCCAGATACTAGAGCGCAACTGACCGCGATCTTGCGCGGGCATCTCGTCATGCGGTGGGTGAAAGACACCATCAAAGGACACACGACAGAGGAAGCCTTCTTTCTTCGGTGCGATCTCACCACTACAGTGCAAAGCGACTTAGACAACGGGATCCTGATCTGTGAGGTCGGCATGGCCCCGGTCAACCCATCGGAATTTGTGGTCTTCCGCGTGCTCATCCGATTTGCTCCGAGCGTTAACGGTGGGAATGTTGTGGAGTAGGCGGGATCAATTGTCTTGAACTGAGGATCATTACCCATTTGAGAACCACTTATAGCTGGAAACTGGAGACAGACTTCAAACTTAAGACCAGTAGACTTTTAGGAATAATGTTGTAACGTCTGGCTCTCCGAGAGATACCCGCGGCAACTGCGTATCTGCTCAAAGCGGCCACCGACTATGACGGAAACCAGCCACTCAACATGCTACAAGCCAGCCGACCGAACGGCCCAAGCCTACATGAGTTGTTGAATATTGACAGATTCCACGACTCAGATAAGGATCGGCACTAGATTGATGTTTTCTCGCTGTTTGGAACGGCTGCTTCCGACCCAAAGCAGAAGTACACGACCGACTGCTATCAGGTGGGCCAATCGAATAACGGCGCCATCGGAATCCCACGGGCTGTTAAAGAGAGAACGTTCACAGCAGCACTTGCGCCTTAAGTTAGTGCCAAAGGCGGGATTTGATTTGAGGCTATTCAGTCCTTTCAACGCTGACGCGAGCCTTACTGACTTGACTCAATACTGTCACGACTTGCGTGATGATAAGGGGTTAGATTGAGTGAGATGGAATGAGCGGAAAGTAGCTCTGCTATACGACCGATTTACGACCGCAACTTGTACCTCGTTCGAGTCCTATTCGGCTCCCCGACCGGGATACTTCTGAGCACTGGCGGTGCACAATTGGGATTGAAGATAGGAAATAGGATGCTCGAGACGCGATTCAAGTCCAAGTGATAGTTCCATCAGCGCTAATGGTCTTGAGTGTAGTCAAAATACGCCAACTGTAAATGCCATAACCAAATGCTTCAGTGATCTCCACGATTTGTGTCTGCTCAGGAACAGGCTTCATTCTTGATTTGAAGAGTTCGCTGCGGACAGCGAAATTAGTACCTTCCCGAAAAACGACGCTGGGATACAGAATTGCGTCGATTTTGCCAAGCCCCAAGTCGCAATTGAACAAAATATCCGAAATAGCGCAGGTCACTTTATAGTCTGTCAGATTGACTGCGGGCCTAATGAATTCATCAGCGAGGAAAGCATCGAATAAGGCGAATATGTGCCAGTCTGGCCTGTTAAGGACAGCCTTATAATTCATTGCTGATCGCTCTATTTCCTGACCAAGATGGGTTTTGTTCGTCCTTCTGAAGTAATCGAACTCTCCGACTGGGGCTATCAGACTTCCCTTTGGTATTGCGAAGGTTGATATGAGGTACTGCCGACCTGTTTCAGCTCGTATCTCAGCAAAAGCGGTGTCTTCATAGAGGGACCAATACCCAATAGGTCGGCCTGGTTGGTGGCAACGTCCGAAACGAATTGTTTTGTCTGGTGGAGGAGGACCAAGGTCTTCTTTTAACGTGGGCCATTGCGCGTCTTTTTCTAGCAGCCTGACGCGAGCGACGGGGAGGTCGGTTGGCATACTGTAGCATTGATACACACCAAAGCGACTGATTGCCTTCATGAGCATGGAAAGAATAAAGCGAATCTGATCGATATGCAGGCGATCCTTTGCCCCTCCTCGGAGCTGCTCAATGATTTCGAGCGCACCTTCTTGAGAAAATCCTAATTCGCTAGAATCGGACATATGGGTTAGATCCTTAATGTCATTCTAACATTGATGGACAGAAGTCGCCCGATCCGGCGACAGCCGGACGGGCGAGGCTGCCCCCGTCTCAGTAACACGGGGGCCTATGGATACATGCGCTAGCTCGCTGGTGCCTGCGAGCTAGCGGTCTTAGGACGACCTGACTTGGGTGGAACGCTTTGCTTTGCCCTAGTTGGGTGCGGCGGACCGTAATCAGCAGGCCTTGAATTGCCGTGCCTGACACTGTTGCGTCAACCGCTGCGCGTCGGCAAGTTGCGCGGGAGTCATTTTTATCACAATCTTGTCGCGCTCTTGCGCTGCGACCTTATTGTTTTGCGCCGCTGCTACACTCAACCACAGATACGCCTGGACGAGATCCTGCGGTATGCCTTGCCCGTAGGCATACATCCAACCAAGGTAGAACTGCGCATCCGCGTTGCCCTGGGCAATCGCTTTCGCATACCACTGACGCGCCAGGGCGTAGTCCTGCGGAACGCCCTGTCCATTGAGATACAGTGTCCCGAGGTTTGCTTGCGCATTGGCGTTGCCCTGGGCGGCGGCTTTTTCGTACCACTGCCGCGCCTGGGCATAGTCCTGAGGAACGCCCTGTCCATTGAGATACAGTGTCCCGAGGTTTGCTTGCGCATTGGCGTTGCCCTGGGCGACAGCTTTTTCGTACCATTGCCGCGCCTGGGCATAGTCCTGCGTCACGCCCTGCCCAAGGTGATACATCGCTCCACGGTTGAACTGCGCGTTTGCGTCCTGCTCAGATTGCGTGGTGCTGACAGACACATTAGCTTGGTTCTCTCGCCATCTATTAAGTTCGTATCCATCATGCAGTGTATAACCACGGGCTCTCATACATGAGTGGTAAAGTTGCTGGTTTATCTGTCTGCCTCCGCCACTATCCATGGGGATGGACATTACATTTGCGCCCACAGGCATATGTATGTAGCCAGTCGCTCCGGAAGAACTAGAGGACGCTTCTTGTTGGCATTTATAGTTATCGCCGTTTATATCACCGTTACCGTACCAAACTAGGGTCGAGTTGTAAGCGTCTTGCATGAACCACCACTCGCTCATGCAAAAACCGAAAATTGTTAAAGCACAATTAACCGTCCGGACAGCGACCTTGCCGGCCACAACCGCTATATTATCGTCATCGTGAATTAGGAGACTACTACATCCAGTGAGTAATAAAGTGCAAAGAACTATTACGGTGATTGAAGGCACTGAAGCAAGAAGAAGCCGTGTCATAGAGAATGCCTCTATAAGAGATCAGGAGTACGGCATTGTGCATCAATTTAAAGTGGCCGGTCAAATGAAGCTCGGAGCAGCTTCATGCATCTTGGGGGGCAGGGGCAGTGCGCTACGGATAGGATGATTGCAAAGAGTGTCGGCGTATCACTGAGCTGCTGCCGGTTTCAAAGACGCCGAGTTAGGTGTAGGAATGAAACCGGAGGTAGCTCAATTTCGAGAACTGACAGGAAGACAGGTGGGCAGGTGTTGTGGACACCGACACGCGTGTTAGGTACCTGTTCTCCGACCCTCCCCCAGCCGACTCAGACCCACTTCAGTCAAGCGTAGCGCGAAGCGAGCACCATCTCGAATGAACGGCAGATTCCTGGTGCGGAGATTGCGTTGGCGACTGTCGCAAAGTGGCCGGAGGCCGCCGGTCGCAAATAGCCATTTTCCGTCTCATTTGTGGACAGGGTAAGTTAAACAGGATGCACGAGTTAACGCGGGATCTACGACCCGTGCGCAAATAGGTTCTATGGATATCGCGTGTACGATGCGGCCACGTTCACACGGATCTTCTCCCTCCATATTCCTCTACCTCTTTCGTCAGCCGCTAGTCAGAAGAGACTTTCTCCAGTCTCAAACTTTACTACCGAGTTTCAAACATTATTCCCAAGGCTCATACTTCTTCACTGTCAGCACTAGCTCGTAACGCTCTCGTCAGGAAGGAAGACGCCTGCTAACATGGCGCTTGTGGTGATAGGACGAGTCATCATTCTGTCTTTGCTTCTCGCGAGTTCAGGGCTCGCGGGGGAATTCTCCGGCACCGTTGTCGGCGTGCTCGATGGCGACACGATTGAGGTCGTACATGCTCGCCAGACCGAACGCATTCGACTCAGTGGCATCGACTGTCCGGAGAAAGGCCAAGCGTACGGTCAACGTGCCAAACAGGCGATGTCGGTGCAAGCCTTTGGAAAAGAGGTCACGCTACGGACGTTCGGGAAAGACCGATATGGGCGGACTATCGCTGACGTGATTCTACCGGATGGTGACAATCTCAATCAGATACTCGTGAAAGAAGGGATGTGTTGGTGGTATCGGAAGTATGCACCGGGGAATGCGGTCTTAGAGGATCTCGAGACAGACGCACGGGAGAAGCGAATGGGGCTCTGGAGTGACGCTCAGCCTATTCCGCCGTGGGAGTGGCGGAAGGCCAAACGGACCCCCAGTCCGTAGCGATTTAGTTGACGTCGTTTGATCCAGGAGTCAACGCAGCCTGCCGTCGAGTCTCCCCAGGTCATATTTGCAGCGCGGTTCCCTCCATATGTCCTTACCCACCTACTCCCGTCTTTGTAGGCGACAGCTGCACAGCGAGCGTACGGATAAGTCTGATCAATGGAGTGGTGCTGCGAAAAGCCTCATTTGTACTGCCTACATACACACCAAAGTTTGGTATGATTCCACTGATGAGTGAAACCACTCGAAACCCAGAAGCCCCCTCTCGGCTCCACGTGGTGCTTGAACCAAGAGCTGGCCATTCTCTTCAGGAAATCCTTTTAGCGCTGGAACAGGCAAGTGCCACGGAGATCGATCAGATCAGTGCCGAGTTTGTCTCAGCTGAGATCCACGCAAGCTCAGTGACCTCCCTAGAAGCTATTGCGTTCGTGGAAACGAAGACATCCTTCGGACCGGCTTAACTACAAGCCCTACTCAATCGTTAAGGCGGTGTTGACTGCGAGTCCGGTCCTAGATAGTGCTGACGCCGGTTCAAGATCTCCTGGACCTCTTGGTGTATCTGTTGCTGCTTTATGGGGTGAAATCGGCTCAGCGCAGAGGCGGACATGAATTATGGCCGGGGTAATGCTGGAGGAGCTGTCATCTTGTCTACTCATCCGTTCGTCTCTAGTCTTCTGGCATATGAGAGGTGACGATCCGCTTGAGTGTGGCACGAGTCGCGGGAAGGCGGTGTAAATTAGGTTGAATGAGGTGTCGATATTCCGATTGTCTGATGAGCTTGTTCATTGAGATGCGGTGATGTCCTGACTGATCTGGAATCGAGGGTTGTCTTTCAAGAACTTGGGCAAGAAACTGATCTCTTTCATTCCAGTCGACTCGCGTGTGTGATCCAATTTGGCGAGAGATTCTCGGTCGGTGAGGTTGAGTGGTGAGCCAGGCATGATCATGTCGAAAGAGCCAGTGGTAGAGTCGGCGTTCTTCTCGCTCCTCATGAATCGATCGGCCGCTTTGCGCTGACAAAGTGCTCCACTCCTGTCTCACCCTATGAATGGTGGCGAATGATGGCCGCACCATCCGTCCGCGCCACGAACGTTTCCGACTAGGTATAGCTGAATGTCCAGTGGGTCTCTTCCAAACCGGTAACTTCAGGCGTGCTGCATGTGTAGAGAGATTATTCTCCGCAATCCCCACCGTCTGGGAGATGAATGAGAGCGTATTCTCGGGCGCCGACCAAAGGCGTGAGAATTTCCGATCCCACAACGGACCATACCGCTCAATACGCGTATAACTGAATCGGGCAAGCGGTCCCCAATCGGGTCCAACCCGAGAATAGGCAAATCCGCAAGGGCAGGAGAAGGTTGCGACGGGGCGTCCTCCATCCTTCTGCACATGAACCGAACACCTCCTCACCGTCATTGCCTTGTAGTGAGGTGCTAATCTGTTCAAACAAGGCCAAGGCCCAATGCCAAAGTCATGAGGTTTCGCAGGCAGTTGAAAAAATTCTTCCGCCGTTTTACCCAAAAACTGCATCATGAGGAGGTGATATAGCGGAGGAAGTCCTCCTCGTGGCTTGCGGATGAGGCTGAAAATCCCCCGTCCGGATGTTAGTCGTCCGGAATTGCCTTCAAGGCGCGCGAGGAATGTTACAGGGAAAAAGCGATGGATGAGAGCGAGTAACTTGCTAGCAGAGACCTTCCCACGATAGCTGCTCAGACCTCTTTCCCTGAGTAGGTATCGGTATTGGTTCCATAGTGCCTCCGGGTCAGATGAGATAGCATTCTGTTCGATCAGCCAGGTTGCATCGCGTGATAGTTGTATTATGGAATCCCGACCTGGTTCATGAGCACTTAGAGGTCTAGCGGTTGTGCTTGAGATTGCTGATTCTGCGGGTAGGAAATGGTGCCAACCGCCAAGTGTTCTAGCGGGGGCGCAAGTCGATTCAAGCCACACTTCATGTACGGCACAGACTTCCACGCCAGGTATTTGGTGTAAGCGATGCCAATACGCTTCGCCGAGTTCTCGCCGTTCGTGAGCTGCACAAACTGGGCAATATCGAAGCATTTCAGGAACCGTTACGCTGTTCCTGCGGAGCCAGGTCATCGGCACTGCTTTCTCCATGCTGTGGTGATCAGCAGCCATTCTCTGATAGAGAGCTAGGCGATAGTCCCTTGTGAAAAAAGGCGCGTAATATGGAAACAGGGTGAACCGCATGATGAGCGTGTCCAAAGTCATATTCGCGTGTGGATGAAGGGTCGACGACAGATGTCTGAGGTGAGTGGGAAAAGTGATGGCAGCGTGCACTGATGGCGATCCAAATAGCTGGCGCATTAATACAGCGATCGTTGGATGGCCTAAGCGCACCTGATGGCGTGCAAGGATGCTATAGAGGACTTCATCTGGATAGGGATACGGAAGAGTGATGGCCATGGTTGGGATCTCGATGCAGCAGATGGCGCACCCCATCGGTCCTATGATGTGCGATATACTGTGATGCGAGCCATGTCATTCATTGATTCAGTGAAACAAGATTGCGCGTCCACTCTTGTCCGATGAATGCCTTGGGGATTTCTGTAATGGTGATGGGAGGCTTATGAGCACAGTGTTTGGTGAGGTAGAGTGATTCCTTCACCAGTTGATAGATGGAGCGTCTATCTCGTGAGCGTTCCGATGATACCGGCGCAATGGATGCCACTAATGCGCTGGCAATGCGGAGAAGTCTTCTGTGGTCCTGATCATCCAGATTGATCCGACGCGGTGCGGCGGGTTGAAGCGAGGTTGCGGCCGAGGCGGACATTAAATCGGTTGCGCGAATCTTCAGCAGCGGTATTTCGCTACATTCTAGAAACACCTGATGGATCGGACATACTTGGACGCCGGGAATCTGATGGCTCCGATGCCAATAGTATTCTCCCACCTGGTCTCGGTCTTCCTGACAGCAGAGCGCGCAGTATCGGAGGGTCGACACCGTGCGGAGTTGGCTTATAGTGCCGCGATCGTAGGGGTGCGTTCTCATGCCCATGATGTGCTTCTCATACTCATAATATGGTCTACAGAGTTTATAGAACGGAAGGAGAGTGTGCTGCTCGATCATTTCGCGAACGGTCGGCCGGTACCATGGAGGCAGGATGGCGGCGAGATGAGATAAGCGATGAGGGAGATCTCCTTTGAGGAGAATCGTGGAGCAACCAAAGAGCAACCGGGCAGTCATTTCTGGAGTAGCCCGTAGACGGAGAAAAAATCTCGCATAGACGCTGATGAGTAGTTCGTCGGGATAAACGTGCGGAAACGTCGAAAGCATGGGCACTCCAGGCTTACATGGGAGATGGCCCTGACTCCATCGGGCGGTTCACGACATTGTTCTTTCTGAGGAGATCATAGAAATCTGTCCCCGACGCTTCTGCTTGCTGGTGCAGCTCTCTCAATGTCGGCGATTCCGAAGGCAGATCCCTATGAGCCGTTGCTTCGGTTGCTGCTGTGGTGTGGACGGTGTCCTGTTGCGGTGTTTGACGCTCCTGCGTCGGGGCTGTTTCGGCGGCGGTCGTGGCGCAAGTCTCCTTGTCTGCAAGTTTACTGGCCTGCGTGTTCTTAAGGACAGCCGCATCGGCGAGCTCTTCGTTCACTGCTTGTTCTGCGGCTTGCAGAATGGGATCTAAGTCGGGGGGACGCACATCATCAAGATTCTTGAGGCCGGCAAAATTGTTGTGCCGGAGGGCGCGCAGAATGGGTCTGGCCGACGCAAAGCCGTCCTTGGCAACCGATCGCAGCATAGGGATGGAAAGCGGCTTGCCAGTCGTAATGGATCGCCATTGGGCCATCATATAGGCCTTGATCATATAGTCAGGGATGCCCTGCGTTTCTTCGAACAGGACATCTTTGATGCGATCCGTGAGAGGACATGGCTTCGACGTATATTGATAGGTCCACATTCCTTCGGTCATCAATGAGTAACTGAGGCTGTTGCGCTCTAGACGATGCCACTCAAGTTCCCCTTGGCCGGTCCCCCGGCGAATCTGTTTCGCCTGTTTGGAGAGGACATGTCTGGCACGCGGTGTCCCGACTAAGATGACCGGGAGGCCGATAGTGTTCACGAGTGTCACCAGATAGTTCAGGACTTTGTCAGCCCCATCGCCATCGGCATGAAGCAGATGTTGGATTTCGTCGATGACGAGCACGGAGAGACAATGGTTCGCGGCTACTGTCGCTACAGCCGCGATCAGTGAGTCCACCGTCGCCCGATCCCCTCCGTAGAGCTCGTAATAACCCACTTCGTCGCCGCTCGTGAGCTTCGTTTTCCCGATGATCGCATCCACGGCTTGCAAGAATTGAATGAGCAATGATCGCAGCGAACCATCGCCAGGACAATCGAGATGGAGCCAGACCAATTGATCAAAATGGAACGGTTTGCCGTTGTATTCAGTATGGAGGATGCGCTGGGGGTAGAGCTCCATGAGGATTCGTTCGATCGAGGTAGTTTTGCCTACGCCACTGGGGGCAGTAAAGTGGAAGCCCAGGGCCGTCGTGCGCTGGTATGGTGCCGACGCAGGCCTTCTTGCATAGTCGTGAAACTGATCGATGTGCTCCAAACACTTTCGGTGATAGCCCACTGTCAATGGGTTGCGATAAGGCAAGCTGCCGCGAATGACGCGATCCAGGCGCTGTTGGAGATCGATGTGCATCGCCAACGGCCTGAACCAGTTTAGCAATGCGGCTTGAACCATGTGGAGAAGGGCTTCCGGTCTGAGCGACCGCTCTTGTTCATCATAGATGGGTGTCGAGGCAAGCCGGGAGATGACCTCTTCCTTTGACAGGATAGGTCCTAGGGCTTCGAGAATTGGACTGCCGCGGTAGAGCGGCACCTCCTGTTTGGTGTCATAGCTGGCAGCAATTTGGGCGCCTTGACGGATGAGGGCGCTGAAGTTCGGTTTCGCTCTCTTGCTCCGTTTTGAGGTTTTGTCCATGTCTGCCTCCTGGTATTAGGGTATGGTGCCTGTCTTTATCTAAATGACTCGTCGGGTTGAGCCATTGGAACTCATCAATCACGGGGAGTCCTAGTGGAAATAGTTGTAAACATTCGGTCACGCTGTCCTCACTACTGCGGCCGTGCGCAGCAGATCGGCCGGTTCATCGATGCCAATGTATTCCTCTGCGTCCTCCTCCACAGTAGTTGCGACGGGGTCTTGGCCGATGGCCACAGCGCGCTCAAACTCGCGCTCAGTGTGCTGGTTGTCTTTGATGCCTCGTAATGCCGCCCGTTTGCTTTGAGACACTTTTACTTTGGCCAGATGTTCCTGAGCAGCGTTCACGATCGCTTCCTGCATGGCCCGCGGAACGACAGCTCGGTGCACTTCCGTGAGCTTGGCCTCAGATTGTTTCATCGCCCGCATCGCGAGATAGTCCTCGACCTCATACCAGTCATGTCCGCGAAACGTATCTTCATGTGTCCGGTCCAGCAGCGTGCAGGCTTCCATTCCTTCGTCCTCTTTCACCAGATAAAGCACCTCGGGGCTCCTGGGATCATAGGAGACTTCCACATCCCATTCTTTTGATGCTTGTGTGAACCAGTGGGATTTCCGGGCAGTTTCACACGAGTAGAACAGGGTTTTGAACTTCAGCCCGTGCCGCGTGACTTTCGCTTTGCTTCGAGGGAGGAGGATGGCGTGGATTTGCTTAGGGTCCTCCCATCGCAACCGCGAACTATTGGAATTCAGCCCCCATCTCCAGATTTCAGATGGATACAGGTCGAGGTCATCGTGGATCATGCTTTTGGTCATGGGATAATCCGCCAGCAGCCGATAGTTGTTATATTCAAGAATGCACCAGATCAGCAGCTGGCGAAGGTCTTTGAGTGTCAGCACCCCGTCGAGGCGGGTGTCTTTGTCTCCCCGTTCTTGCTTTGGATGTAGGTAGCCAGGGACCCAGCTGATTTTGTCCTGGACGGTCCGGAAATAACATTCCACAAGAAACTTCCAGTCTGGGCGGTAGGGCGGTGTGTTGTGGAGGAGAATATCGAGGCTGTTCAGACTGGTTGCGTTGTAGCCCAAGAACTCCCCGTTATCGGCAGTGATCGCCTCAGGAAGACCGGAACAGGGCCAAGCGCCAGCCGGGATGTCGACTTCCAATGATTTACAGAAGGCCACCTTATCCATGAACGCGCTTTCCAGGGCTTGCAACGCGCCCATCCAGCTGGGCCCTTCCATCAAGACGGCAAATCCGACAATCATGCGGCTAAAGACATCAACGACCAAGTAAATGACTGGCCGGCCAATGATCCGATTGCGATCCAATTGGCTGCGTAAGTAGATATCCCCGACGGTAGCGTCAATTTGGTATAAACTGCCCGGCCAGGGCGCCAAGCCTGCCGTATCGCCTAGCAGTTCCCGTTTTTCTAAATTCCAGCGATGAGACCCGATCTTTTGTTCTTGCGCTTTTGGCTTATGCAGGAACTCCTTTTCGTAGACATACCAGGCCTGTCGTTGAGTCGGTAGTCGGTCGGATGACCACGGTCGTGGGACCCAGACCCCGTTCACAAAGTCGTGTCCATCAATGAACTGCGTTGTGGTGATCTTATGAAACGCGTCCTTGAATGACAAATCGCTCTTGATATACCAGTCATCGACCCCTCGTTTGAGGCGTTGATACATGTCCTTATCGACGTTGATCCCGACCACAGTGGTGCGATTCGCTTTAACGGCTTGCTTGGGCCGTCCCCGCTTCTTGCCCTCAGTGCAACTTTTTGGGACGTCTTTTCCACCGCGCAGGTGCCAATCTGGCAGGAAGGCATTCCGGAGTTGACCGGATTGCCAATATCGCCGCAGATACTTGTAGATCTTCTTTTTCTGCCATTTGGTGTCCTTCATAATGTTTAAGATGATTGCACCGCGGCGGGTCTTTGTGAGTAGAGCATCGCCGTGTGCCTCCAAGTACGGACCGAGGATGGCGTTTAAGTCATCCCGCACACGGCACTTGTCGTCTGATAGCTCTGCATCGCTGGTTCGGAGGTATGCATAGGGATCTTCGGTGACGACCGTGGCCTCACCGGTTTGAATGGCGCTGGCCACTTGCGCCATGGAACGTAAGACGGGCATCCCTTTCTTCTTACAGATATTGATCGTCCAAACCTCGTTACCAGAATTGGCAAAGCACAGAATCCGATCAGTCGACAGGGTTTGCTCAAGATTGGAGGGATTACGCCAAGCCAGTAACGAGTTCTTGAGAAGGTCCATAGGCCAGAGGTCTCCGAGTCGTGCTGGTTTGATCACGGAATATCAAGGGTTCAGTAGGCGAGATGACTTGTGAAATGTCGATCGGCCAGTGGCCCTTTGCCAATAAGTGCCTGGCAACAAGGAGTGCGGTTTCAGCTGCGACAGAATAGCGTTCCTGATAAGTGAGACACAGCTCCCGCAGCACGGCATTGGGGCTGATGTGATCATGAAGGTAGTCCGTTGCGTGACGAATGATGTGGGTGGGGATCCCTTTTAAGCTGCTCGCTTTCTTGTACGGAAAGAGAAAGCGGACATTGCGTGCTTGGGCTGGAGTGACGTCTCGCTCTGTAAAGAATCTCCAGGGAATATCTTTGGACTGCCACCACTGTCGTTGGACCTCCTCCTTATCCAGTGTACGCAGGTTGCGTAGATCTTTGAGATACTTCACGGACCATGCTTGGAGTTGATCGGAAGGTCCACATCTGACCGTGAGGAGAAAGTCAGTGGTGAGTACGATTGGGCATCGTGTCACACGATCCACGGGATGTGTGATGCCCAGTTGTTTAGCTATGGCGAGTGTTTCTCGTTGGGGTAGGAGCGGAAACTGTTCCCGGATGTCCAGAACGGAGTCACTGAACTCGGCCAGGAAAAAGAAGGTCAGCTCGAGCAAACTGAGTAAGTGATGAGTTCGCCCAGTCTTGATGCCTCGGACGCGCGTCCGTAATCCTTTTGATGGGATGTCAAAGACGGTCCACCATGGATAGTAGCGTCCTAATTCCCCACCCCCTCTTCCTTGGCGGACGAATTTCTCAATGAGCTCCTGAGTGATGTGGACTTTCAGTCTCATGTCCTTGCCTACCCTGAAAGAGCGGAGTAAGCGTTTATAATATTAAACACTTTGGAAAGTCAATGTGCGAAAGGGAACGGATTTGCTAGATCTGACTGCTGGGGTGTCTCCGTTTGTGTGGTGGTGCTAAAGATAAGAAACCATCAGATGCGCCTTCACGGAAGCTGATCGATCGTAGTCCTTGGAAGTCGCGTGGGAGTTTCTGAAGTAAGTCTGTTATGGCTGAGAGGATGGCCGGATATCGGGCGGTACCGTTTCGTAAGTCAGCAAGGATGATTTGATATGTAGATGATTGAGAAAACAGCTCAGACAGCATGATAACTTGCTGACCTTTTGCGATTGCACCGAACTGGTCTTCATCTACTCCGAGGACTGCACTGAGATGACAGAGGACATGCTGTTGAGGGATTTCAACAAGGCCTCTTTCGATAAGACTGAGGTAGGCCGGTGAGAGCCCCCGGGCTCCTGGTCTTTGACTCACACGCTTGGATAATTCGCGGAGCCCTAAATTCTGGCGATCCCGAAGCCCGCGTAAGTATTTCCCAAATGATTTGCGGATACCTGGTGAGGTCATATGACAAAGCTATTCCGTTAGAGCCTGGAAGTTGTTCTTTTATTGGAAGGATTGACAGAGAGAGCTAGGCAGGTCTAGTGGCGAATTCGCCAGGTTTGAACGCGAGACACAGAGAAGTTTCCTTAATTTGGTAAAGTTTCCCTAATTTTAAAAAGTTTCCTTAAGTTTTGTCATGAATCACCAAGTTACGGTCTTGGCTCCAGTTCAATGAGCCCTTTCCGAATCGCGAGAATGGCGGCCTGAGTTCGATCGTAGACCTGCAGCTTGTGAAAAATATTGCGCACATGGTTTTTGACGGTCTTCTCGC
>WBZQ01000476.1_pt1 | contig 30694 bp, 13 predicted proteins | sample 5204251 | NCBI WGS metagenome assembly WBZQ01 (sample SAMN12412402, study PRJNA552823) | activated sludge metagenome | isolation source: activated sludge from nitrification reactor of wastewater treatment plant... | place: USA: Virginia | collected 2017-09 | reverse complement strand
GATGCCCAAGTCTGTGGTACTCCTCGTCCAAGGTGGTCAACATGCCCAACACCATCGCCCAATGGCCCAGCCTTTCAATTCCAGCTGACTTGGCCGCGTCGATCGAAGCGCGCGCGGCCGCCCTTGGATGGGAAGCTGCGCGGCTCGTGATCGCGATCCTGAGAGGAGAGCGCAAGCCGCGATTGCTCTTCTCGACGAAGAGCGTGGAGATCACGCAGGCCGCGGCGGCTCTTCTCCGCGAAGGCGGCGTCACATGCGCCGACGTGCTCGATCGGCATCTGTCGGGGGATTGGGGCGCCGATGAGGCGGAGAGTCCGGGCTCGAACGAGGCCATCCTCGCCGCCGGCGTCGGTCGTCCGTTCTCCAGGTTCGTCGTTGGCCTGGATCCAGACGTGGCCGTCGTCGTGGAGACCGATCTCGTGATCGGCCTAACGCTCATCGAGACCGGCGTCGAGTACGTCGCCCGGACGTTGCCGGCGGGGTAGGCAAATCCCCAATGCGGTTGAGGCTTCTTCGAAACGGATGAGAAACGCCTAATTCGTTGACATTTCCGTCAAGTTTCGGTCTGCCGTTCCTTGCGCGGCTGGCTCCAAGCCTGTCTCGTTTTGCAACATCGCTCTGAGGTCCAAGCCGGACGGGCACGACGGAGACCTCCTACCTGATGCGAGCTGAGCCGCGAGTCCGGCTCACTGTCCTAGGCCTCATAACCTCTTTCCTGAGAACAGCTTGAGGATCGAGAAAGAGGTTGGACTCTAGTCGCACAGAGTCTTCTTCGCGAATCTTTGCAAAAAGGCCTTGACTTTCGCGAGCGCCGGCCCTACGTTCTCGCTGCTTTCAAGATTCCTCGCTTCCTTCGGCCTTCATTCAAGGATCTTCATCCTCCAAGCCTCGGGACGCGGGGAATCTCGGAAACAAGCGTCGTTCACCGAATCATAAGCCACATTTTCCAAACCCAGGGAACCGGCCAACCGCCAGAGAGAGACCACGATCCGGCCGAACTGACAGGGCATAGACCATATCCGGACAGGACACGGGGCGTAGACGCGGGTTGGGGGCCATCTCCCCAACCTTCGGCGAGGCCAGCGTGTCTCTCCGAGCGCTCGCAACGGAGCGGACCTCGCGTCCGTAGAACGCTCGGCACAACGACGACAGGCGTTCGAGCCCCGGGAGGCTTCGACGACGCAGACTTGGGAACTAAGACGCAGGCCAACGCTCTAAACGGTACAGCCTATGCACTTCGGGATGACCGACCGGATCGTGGATGGGGAGCATCATGGACTCTCACAGAACAGCCCAGGATCAAGCCCAGGACGACATCATTGCCTATGACGATGGCACGGCTAGGCCATTGGCTAGACCCTCAGACATGAGACGAGGCTACAGAGCGCGGAGCGAACCTCCACGTCTGGGGCTCGCGACGCGATGGCTTGGGCTTGTCGGCGCGGTCTTGCTGGTGGTCGGTGGGCTCGGAACGATGCCCGCGGCAGCGCAGACCCTCAGCACGATCGCCGTCAGCCCGACGAGCTCCGTCGGAGGGGGCGCCATTGTCGTGGGAACGGCCACGCTCTCAGGCGCCGCTCCCTCGGGCGGCACGACCGTGACTCTCTCAAGCTCCAACACCGCCGCCGCCTCGGTTCCGGCGTCGGTCGTGGTCCCGCAGGGCGCGACGTCTGCCACGTTCGACGTCGTGACGGCGGGGGTCGCGAGCTCGACCTCCGTCACGATTACGGGAACACTTTCGGCAACGAACAAGACCGCAACCCTTACGGTGACTGCGGCCGCGATCTCGGCCGTCACCCTCAACCAGACGAGCGCGGTGGGAGGCGCCTTCCATCCGACCGGCACGGTGGCGCTCACTGGCAAGGCCCCTTCGGGTGGCACGACCATCACCCTCAGCAGCTCGGCAACATCCCGGGCGACCGTCCCGGCTTCCATCGTCGTGCCGCAGGGCTCCACGACGGCGTCGTTCTCAGCAACCACCCTCCCTGTGGCCTCCTCCGGTTCGACGACGCTGACCGGGACACTCAGCGGCACAAACAAGACGGTCTCACTTCTTGTCACGCCGTCGGTCGCGGCCTACCAGGTGACCCTCTCGCAGTCCAGCGCGAAGGGCGGGTCGGTCAATCCTGTCGGGACGGTCGTGCTGAGCGCTCCGGCGCCAGCCGGAGGCTCGACGGTAACGCTGACCTCGTCCAACACGGCAGCGGCTACGGTGCCAGCGAATGTCGTGGTTCCTGCTGGCGCGTCCTCCGCAAACTTCACGATCACGACCCTTTCAGTCGCCGCCAATGCGACACCCACGATCACCGCCGCGTTTGGCGGCCAGTCTCCGACGGCCGCGCTCACCGTGACGCCGTCCACAGTCAACGATCGGGTCACACTGTTCGTCCCAAGCGTGATTCCAGCAGGGACGTCGACCGGGACGGCATTCCTGAATGGCCCGGCCCCCGCTGGTGGCGCGAGCGTTTCGCTTTCCTCCAGCGTGACCTCGACTGCGACCGTGTCGCCGTCATCCATCACGATTCCGGCGGGTGCGAGCTCCGGCACCTTCACGGTTACTGGCCAATCGGTGACCTCGACGAAGAGCGCCACGATCACCGCGACCTATTCAGGTTCCGCGAAGACCAGCACGATCACGGTCACGCCCGCGGCGCGGCCTGCCTCGATCACCTACGCACCGGCGAACTCGATTGGGGGCACGACAGCCGTCGCGACCCTCCTGCTTAACGCCGCGGCACCCGCGGGAGGGCTCGTCGTTTCGATCGTCTCGACGAACTCTTCGGTCGCCACGGCGCCCACCTCCGTGACCGTCCCCGCAGGCTCGACCTCGACCACGTTCAACGTGACCACCGCCGCAGTCGCGAACACGACGGGCGTGACGATCAACGCCTCCTCGGGTGGAACCACGGCGAGCGGCTCGCTCACGGTCGCGACTCCGACTCCGTCCTCGGTCTCGCTGAACCCGACCAGCGTGGCGTACCCGGTGACCTCGACCGCGACATTGACGATTAGTGGAGTCGCGCCGACGGGCGGGGCCGTGGTCAATCTCGCCTCATCAGCGACGACGGTCGCGACCGTTCCCGCCTCGGTGACGGTCGCCGCCGGTCAGACAACGACGACGTTCACAGTGAGCAGTCAGAACGTTGCTTCGTCAGGGACCTCGACGATCACGGCGACGCGGGCGGGAACGTCGACGACCGCCTCGATCACGGTCAATCCCGCCCCTCCGGCGCTCTCGTCGATTTCGCTCAACCCTGCGGCCGTAACGGGCGGCAGCGCCTCGACGGCGACGGCGAGCCTGACTGCGGCCGCACCCTCGGGCGGTGCGGCTGTGACGTTGTCATCCTCGAACGCCGCCGCCGCGACGGTACCCGCCTCCGTCACGATCCCTCAGGGACAGACGTCCGCCACGTTCTCGGTATCTTCGTCCGCCGTCGCCACGCAACAGACCTCGACGATCACGGGAACGTACGGCGTCGCCAAGGCCGCCACGCTGACGGTCAACCCACCCCAGCTGTCGTCGCTCTCGCTGAACCCGACGACCGTCACGGGAGGCGCGACCTCGGCGGGCTCCGCCGTTCTCACCGGCCCAGCCCCGACCGGCGGCATCGCGGTCGCACTGTCGTCCTCGAACACCGGTGCCGTGACCGCTCCGGCATCGGTCACCGTCGCGGCCGGCCAGACGACCGCGACCTTCACGGCTACGAGCCTCGGAGTCTCGACCCAACAGTCCGCCACCATCACCGGAACTCTGGGAGTCCCGCGGACGGCCGTTCTGACCGTTGATCCGGCGCAGTTGGCATCGCTGTCTCTCAACCCCACGACCGTCACCGCCGGACAGACATCGACCGGGACGGCCAGCCTGAACGGAGCCGCGGGACCCGGGGGCACGACGATCACTTTGGCTTCTTCCAACACCTCGGCCGCCACGACGCCCGCGTCCGTCATCGTGCCGCAAGGCCAGAGCTCGATCGACTTCACAGTGACCTCGCTCAGCGTTCCCTCCGACGACTCGTCCGAGATCACGGCCACGCTCGGCGGCACATCGCAGTCCGCCACGTTGACCGTCCTTCGCGCTCAGGGCTCGGTGACCGGAACGATCGTTGACGCCCAGACGGGGTTCGGCCTTCCCGGCGTCTCGGTCTTCCTCACGAGCGATCCGGGCCAGTCGACCGGAACCGACTATGCTGGCTCGTACCTGCTGACGAACGTGGTCGCGGGAAACCATACCGTCACCGCCAGCCGCGGCGGCTATGAAAATGCCGTCTCGTCGACCTTGGTGGTCACGGCGGGCGGCACGACGACCGTTCCAGCGCTGTCTCTTGCGCCGCAGGCCTCGACGATCACGGGCGTCCTGATCGACCCCGACAACGCGTCGGCTCCACTCGTGGGCGCGACGGTCACTCTGGGACGGACCGGAGCGCAGACCACGACAGACGCGACCGGACGCTTCACATTCACCGGCGTCCCACCCGGCGAAGAGTTCCTCGCGTACACCAAGACAGGCTTCCGACCCTCGCTGACCGGGACGCTTCGCTTCGGACCCAACACGTCGTTCGATCTCGGCCAGGCTGGCCTCTACCGCGAGGTTGCCTCGTTTCCGACTGGCCTTCTCCAAGGCACGGTTCGCGACTCCGCTGGAAGTCCGATCGCAGGCGTCACCATTGTGGCCTTGGGCGGGCCCACGACAACGACGTCGGCCGCCGGAACGTACTCGCTCACGCTTCCGCTCGGCTCGTACTACGTGGTCGCGACAAAGAGCGGCTACCGAACCGCGCACTCGGCGTATCACGTCGGAGCCGGCTACTTCGCCACGAACTGGCAGATTCGCCAGGATTTCACGCTGGCAACAACATCCGAGACCACCACACTCGATCTGACCACGACGAATCCGGTTCTTCTCACGCCAGCACCGGGTGACGTCGTTCTCACAGGCCGCGGCGGGCACTACACGGTTGGAATGCCCGCTTCCGCCACGCGCTCGTTCGCGCTGCCACCCGGCTCCTACACGGCGTCCGATGTGCCGCCCTTGAACTTCGCTCCGAATGCGACCTTTGCGCTGAACGCCGACGCGCCGCCGACCCTTCCCACGACGTCGCCGGTCTGGGCGATCAGCGGCGTGCTGCGGGACCAGGCCACGGCACTCCCAGTCTCCGGCGCCAGCGTCACGTTCACGAACAGTGGCGCGAGCTACACCACGACCATGACGACGAACAGCCAGGGCCGCTTCAGTCTCTCAGGCGGGACAGGCGGCGCGCCCGTCGGCGACTACACGTTGTCCATCGTCAAGACCGGATATCAACCGGTCCCTCCCTTCAACTTCACGGCCGCGGAAAACGCCTATCACGCGCCCCGCTTCACGCTCAACGCGATCGCCGACGACGGGAGCCTCGCGATCGACTCGCCAGCGGCGGGCGCCACGCTCACGCAGGACGTCTCGACGATTCTCTGCAACGCGACACTTCCGGTGGCCGACGACTACATCGTCAACGCGCAAGTCTCCCTCCAGGGCGGCGACGTGCTCAGCCAGGCCTACACGTACGCGCAGGACGGGCGACACTTCGAGATCGCGCTCTCGTCGTTGTCGCCAAACGGACCCTTGACCATCACGGTCGACGCGATCACACGTCGGGGCGTGCTGCTGCACGCGACGCGACAGGTCACGCTCTCCAAGCTTCCGGGCGTCTCGGTGATCGATGTCTCGCCATCGACCCTTGTGGGAGGCTCCTCGGGAAGCGGCAGCGTGACGCTGTCGCTTCCGGCGGGAGCCGGCGGACAGGAAGTCACGTTCACGGCGACGGGAGCCGTCACAGCGCCGGCTCCGATCACGATCCCGGAGGGCCAAAGCTCGGCCGGCTTCTTCTTCACGACCACGCCGGTCGCGGCGACCACGGCGTCGTCCTTGACGGCCACGCTCAACGGAATCTCGAAGACCGCGTCGATCACGGTGACGCCACCGATCGTGACGGCGTTGACGGTGAGCCCCGGCTACGTCAACCCCGCCGGCAGCACGACCGGAACGGTGACGATCTCCTCGAATGCGCCCGCGGGCGGGCTCGTGGTCTCGCTGTCGAGCTCGAACAGCGCGGCGATCACGGTTCCCTCCACCATGACGATCGCGGCGGGCTCGACCACGGGCACGTTCACGGCGACAGTGCCCGCGACAGCTCCGACTGCGGTCGTGACGTTGACGGCCACCGCGAACGGGGGCTCGGCGCAGACCACTGTGGATGTCGACGCGTGTGTGGTTCCGGCCGTGTCCGCTCCGACCGACTTCAACCCCGCAGACGTGGTCTGGTTCGACGACGCGCTCCCCGCGGGCGCCAATTCCGTCAACTTCGTCTGGGACACGACGCAGAAGGCCAGCGGCACGCAAAGTCACACGGACGCCGGATCGGCCGGAAGTCACCTCCACTACTTCCAAGACGCCACGGACCGGCTCTACGTAGCCCAGACAGACAAACTTGTCGTCTACGTGTTGCTTGATCCATGCCGTCCACCCCAGGAGATCATGCTGGAATTCCGCGCGGACAATGCGTGGGAGCGCCGGGCTTTCTGGGGCGCTGACCTCATCGAGGCCGGAACATTCGGCACCGAAAGCCGTCGTTTCATGGGGCCGCTTCCGGTCGTCGGACAGTGGGCACGCCTCGAGATTCCGGCGGCGGACGTCGGTCTGGGTGGCCGCGAGCTCAACGGCGTCGACTTCGTCACCTACGGCGGGCGAGCCTGGTTCGATCGCTTCGGCAAGCTCGCGACCTGCGCGGCTCCAACCGCGCCGGCGCCCGACCTGACGGGCTTCGCATCGGACGTCGTCTGGTTTGACGACGCGGTTCCGTCGGGCGCGGTCGCCGACGGGTTCGTCTGGGATACGGCTCAGAAGGCAAGCGGCACGAAGTCCCACACGGACACACCAACCGCGGCGGCACACCAGCACAGCTTCTACGGCGCGGCGAGCCGGCTCTACCTCTCGCCAACAGACAGGCTCTTTGTCTACGCGCTCCTCGACCTCTGCGACCCGCCGCGAGAGATCATGTTGGAGTTTCACGATGACAGTGGATGGGAGCACCGGGCGTTCTGGGGCGCCGACCTGATCGAGCGTGGCACGCCCGGCACCGCGAGCCGGCACTTCCGAGGAGATCTCCCGCCGACGGGACAGTGGGTACGGCTGGACTTTCCGGTGGCGGACGTCGGCCTGGTCGATCGGCAACTGAACGGCGTGAGCTTCGTGGCCTATGGCGGCAAGGCCTGGTACGACCGAGTGGGCAAGTCGCGAGTCGATGTGCCGACCCTGACGCTGACGGTCTCGCCGACGTCTCTCAGTGGCGGCGGCCAGGCGACGGCAACGGTGACGCTGGGCCATCTCGCAACGGCGAACACACCGCAGGTGACGCTACAGAGCTCGCACCCGAGCATCGCGCCGGTTCCGGCCGCGGTGACGATCCCGCAGGGTGGCACGACGGCGACGTTCACGATCGACACGGCGGCGGTCGCGGTCGACACGGCGGCCACGCTCACGGCCACGTACGACTACGTCTCGGCGACGGCGAACCTCAACGTCGTCGCGGCCGGCCTCACGAGCGTTAGCGTGAGCCCATCCAGCGTGCGAGGCGGCAACCCGTCCACCGGGACCGTTCTGCTTTCGTCACCGGCCGTCACGCCGCTCCTCGTGACGCTCGCAAGCTCGAATGCCGTTGCGATAATCCAGCCTAACGTTACGATCGCGGCCGGCCAGACGTCCGCGACATTCCAGATCACGACGACAGCGGTTGGAACGGCCACCAGCGTCGACATCACGGCGACGGTCGGCGGCGTTTCCCGAACCGCCACCCTGACGCTGACATCGTGCACACCGACGACCGCCCAACAGCCCACGGGCGTCGTGATCGACGCGATGTGGGCCGACGACACGCTTCCCACGTCGGCCATGACCGTCGGCAGCTGGACGTGGGACAACGCGCAAGCGGCGGCTGGCACGCGCTCCCACACGAGCGGTCTCGCGAGCGGCGTTCACTTCCACGGCTTCGAGAACGGGCCGCTTCAATATATGGGTTCCGATGACCTGCTCGAAGCCTACGTGCTCCTCGATCCCTGCGACCCACCACGCGAGATCATGATCGAGTGGTTCGACGGCGGTTGGGAGCATCGGGCATTCTGGGGTGAAGACCTCATCACGCGTGGCGTCGCCGGAACCGCCGGCCACGTCAACAAAGGCGCGTTGCCGCAGACCGGCGTCTGGATGAAGCTCGAGCTTCCGGCGTCCGAAGTCGACCTCGCGCGCAGGAACGTGCGCGGCGTGGCCTTCTGGGTCTACGACGGTCGGGCGTGGTTCGACCTGATTGGCAAGCGTCGGGCGCCGACAACGCCTCAGCTGACGGGTATGACGATCGCCGCCAACCGCGTCGTGGCAACGCGCGGCGTCTCGGGGACGTTCACGCTCAGCGCGCCCGCCACGGAGAACCTCGTCCTCACGGTCACCAGCAGCGTGCCCGGCGCGGCCTCGACGTGGGCTCTCGCGCAGATTCCCGTGGGACAGACGACCATGCCGTTCGACGTCCAGACGTTCGCGATCGCCGAAGACACGCCGGTCACGCTGACGACGACGTTCGACTCGATCTCGCGAAGCGTCGACCTCATTGTCGAGCCGTTCCGCGGCGACCTCCAGTGGATCACGGTCTCACCCAACAGCAGCTTCATCGGCGACACCCTCATGGGCGAAGTTCGACTGACCGCGCCGGCACCCGCTGCGGGAACCGCGGTCGCGCTGTCGAGCCCGGAGGCCTCGCAGCTCACCTTCCCCGGCGTCGTCAACGTCCCCGCCGGTGCGACCTCGGCCAACTTCCCAGTCTCCGTAACATCCGGCTCGGGAGCCTTCCACATCTCGGGAACGGCGTACGGTCTGACCCGCAGCAGCGAGTTCTACGTGATGGGCATTGAGTCCCTTGCCCTGCCGGCCACTGTCAATAGCGGGTTATCTGCCGTTCTCAGCGGACGGCTCACGACAAACGTCCGTCTGAGCCAGGGCGTGGCCGTCCAACTCACAAGTTCTGACCCGGCCGTTCTGCCAGTGCCCGCAAGCGTCACCGTGCCCAGCGGTTCAAGCTCGTTCAGCCCCTCGCTGACCGCGGCCATGGTCAGCGCGCCGACGCCGGTCACGATCACGGCCACGCTTCCAGGAAGCACCAAGACCGCGACTATCACTGTCGAGCCGCCGGGCATCGACCACATCTCGGTCGACGACGTCCGCGCGGGACTCATCTACTTCGGCGGGGCCGAAGTCTTCCTAAAGGGCCGGGCTCCGGCCGGTGGAGCCGACATCGCCATCACCGCGACGGGTGTTTCCATCTTCCAGGGCGTGGTCGCCACGCCCCGTTCGAACATCACGATTCATGTCGCCGAGAACGCGACAAGGACCGGGACGTTTGGCGTCATCGTGCCTTCGGTTCTCATGGATGCGCCCGCCAGCATCACGGCAACGTGGGGCACCAGCAGTGTTACGGTGAACTTCGTCGTGCGCGCGGCCGTGTTTGACGGCATCTCTGTTCCGACCTCAGCCTATCCGCCGGCAAGCCTGCGCGGCACCATGACGTTCTTCGGGCAGGCGTGGGCGGAGCCGGCGCCTCCGGATCTCATCTTGACAAGCAATCATCCAAGCGTGATTGTGGGTCCTCGCCTGATCGCCGATAGCTACACGCCACCCGAATACCCGTGTCCGACCCTCACCTGTCCGTACAGCACGTGGAAGTTCCCGATCGAAGTCCTTCAGGGCGCCGTAGCCGGAACGACGGTGACCATCTCGGCCACATGGCGTGGTGTCACGCATACGGCACAGCTTTCGATCACGGGCCTGGTCTTGCAGAGCCTGACAGCACCCTCAAGCGTGCAGGCCGGCAGCGACGTCGGAGCGACGATCACACTCAACGGCGCCAGCACGGGCGTTCAAGTCACGCTCTCAACGTCGGACGACACGTTGACAGTACCCGCGAGCGTGACCGTTCCCACCGGCCAATCGACGGTGATTGTGGCCCTGCCGACGAAGGACACGGCCACGACGCGGACCGCGACCCTCACGGCGAGCTATGGCGGGGCGACGAAGACAGTACAGGTGCAGATCACGCCTTCGTCGGGCCGATTGTCGGCGATCGCACCGGGAACCGTCGTGCCCGGCGACGATGGGGACGTGGTCCTCTACACGTCCGAGATCCGCGCGAACGTCACGGCGCTCTTGCATGAGGGGACGTGCGTCGCCGGTACAGGTCAATGCCCGGACATCGTGGTGACGGCCGCGGCCGACACGATGCGCAAGGCCTTCCGTCTGACGATTCCGCCCAACGTCCCAGCGGGGACGTACAACGTTACGCTGAGGGCGGCTGGCGGCTTGAGCACGCAGAACAGCATGGCGCTGAAGATCGAGACGCCGGAGCGGACCTATTCCGAGGTCCCGCCGGCCGAGCACAACATCGCGACGCGCTTGCAACCAGGCCAGACGGTCCTCGGCACCCTGACGGGCACGAACCCGAAGGACAACGTCACCGATTACAACCTCTTCTACTTCGTCGGCACGGCGGGCAGCCGTCTGAACATTTCCATGGAACGCACCGACACGTCGCGGACCTGGGAGAACCCGGACAGCCTCGATCCACAACTACAGATCATCGCGCCGGATGGCTTCCTCTACGACAACCTGCAACGCGAGGACAACCGGACCGGCGTGGACTACAACGCCACCATCGCCAACGCTATCCTGCCACAGACGGGAACCTACCTGGTGCGGGCCGGCACGACGCACGGCAGCGGCCCCTATCGGCTGACGTTTGGGTTCAGCTCTGTCGCGCCCGTGCCCCCGTCGGAGCGCGTCATCATCGTGACGGACAACGACACAACGATTCCCCTGGACACCTTCTTGACCCATGCGGGTTCGCTGCTGGATGCCCGCGGCTACCCGCTGACTGGTGCCTACGTGCAACTCGAAGCCGAAGCGGCGGCAGACAATCGAGGCACGCCGGCCTTTCCACCGACGGCGCTGACGCAGAACGGCGACGGTTTCTTCGTCTTCACCACGCGAATGACGGGAGCTGGCAAGGCCGCGCTGACGGCGCGAGCCTATGACGACGTCCTTGCCAATGGACCCGCGCCGTCGTTCGCAACGTCGCAAGTCCCCGAGCTCTCCGCAACCTCGACGCAGGCCGACCTCGACCGCGCCACGGGCGACATTCCGCGCTACGAACCCGCCGGCCACGCCTCGTTCCGCATCGTGGACGTCCTCAGCGACGGCGCGCTCCGCCTCGCGGGCGACGACTTCGTGATTGACAAGGTCGAGCGAGCACCTCTTTCGCAGCGCATCGAGACGGACTTGAACACTGGCCTGCGCGATGCAAAAGGCAAGGCCACAGGCGCGGCGGCCAAGCGCCCGCTTGCGTCGCCGGCCCAGCCTTCGACCGAGCCGCGCCCGCTGCGAGGCCGCGTCCGGGCGTCCGCATTGCCCAACGCCGTCTCGTGCGCGACGCCGCGCAGCTTCCGCCAGAACGGCGTCACCGCCCCCATCCACGGCCCGCTGACGGTCAAGATCATCGACGAAACCCCGTCGACGGGCCAGACAACCCCGAACGGCGAGGTCGACGTCCGCGGCATCCACGGCCACCGCATCCAGAAGCGGATCCGGCTGAGGATCGAAATCAAAGACGCCCTCCAGCAGGTTCCGAGCTATCCTGTCCTCGTGAACATGACGGTCTCCGGCCTCGAGCACGGCACCCTGATCCTCGATCCGGAGGGCACGCCCCGCGAGTGCGACCATCACAGCTTCCTTTGGCACGAGCGGGACGCCCAAGGCACGCTGATTCCAAACGAGATCGTGGACTACCAGCTCGGGACCTTCGCGCGCTACGTGGGAGCCGAGCCCGACCCGCTGCAACCCGGCCAAGTCAAGCCGGTATGGGGAACGGCGGAGGTCCTCTCCGGAACCAGGCAAGCCAGATCACTTCGCCGCGTACGATCTGCAAGGCAACCCACAACCCGACACGTTCCGGTTCTGGACCGGCTATCTTCTCCACCCCGACGGCACGCTGAAGGCGGACCAGCAACCGAGGTCGTCTGCTGGGCAGCTGATCTGGAACGTCTACCACCTAGAAGACGCGTTTCACAACGTGACATTCGGCTACACGAACGCGTCGGCGACGCCGCCCGCGCCGAACGTGCTCACGAGCTTCCGCGACCAGACGGAAGCTGGACCGGACTTCGAGCAGTACGAACTACAGACGGCGTGGCACGACGACCCAACCCTGCCAAACGGAACGTATCAATCGACGCTCTCGGTGGCATACCCAAATGACCCGGATTGGTCCGCCGGAACGGTCAGCAAGACCATAAGCTACCAGTTCGACACGGGCCAAACGAAAGCGCTTGTACGGCGCAAGTCGTACGAGAAGACGAAGCCGGATGGAACGACGTTCGCGGACGACGGCGAGTTCCCGATCACGGTTTCGCCGGGCGCCGAGGGCGACGCGTTGCCGAAGACGGAGGTAGGCGACACGAAGCGGCTCGTGTTGCTCACCCTGGAGGGGACAAGGGTCGCGGGAACGTCGGCGGCGACCTCACCAGAGCCATTCCCGGAGGGTCACCAGGTATGGAAGCAGGTGGCCAACCCGGGCGGCGGGTATCACTGGGAGCTCGACCGCGTGCTAACGGGTGAAGACCCGCGGCTAGCGACGAGCCAGCCGGCGAGCTTCCGGCTCTCGCTAATCGACGGATCGCAGAAGGTGGTTCCGGAAGGGGCGTTCAAGGTGCACTTGTGCCCGCGGTACGACCACGACAGCCCGAACCCGCCGGATCAGGAGGGGCGACCGTGTACGGTGGAGCCGATCGTCAGTCAAAACGGCGTGGTCGACGTCGTGAACGCGAACGAAGGCCCAGTTGATCATCATCGTGGCTACTTGGGAATTGAGATGACGAAGGTGCCGACGGAGCCAGGCACGTACTACGTCCGAGTGGAATCGCTGACCGGCGATTACAGAGTGCGACGGCAATCGGATTGGGTAACAGGATCGGATATCACTGCCGGCGAATTCGAGGGAGCCTTCGCGATTTGTTCGGCGGACGCGGGGGAGTTTCTCGACCAGAATTTCGCGCGGCTGTCAAAAGGAATCCAGATGGGCGACTCAGCCGTGTCTATGTACGTGCGTTGGAGGGCGCCGGACGGTGGGGACGCGAACGCGCGCACGGTTGCGCTGTCGTCATTCGCTGGTGATGGCACAACCATTCAGGACGCCGTTCCGCTTCAATTGAATCGCATAGGGTCATCGCCGACTTTCCTCGGCCGGTTCACGGCGATTCCGGACGGTTACTCTGGTCCTTCGGTACAAGGAACGTCCCTGACTCTCGCACTGGCGGATGGCTACGCCGTTGCTTCGACGGCGAGCGTGGGGGCGAAACGCGTCCCGCATCTTCAGGTAGCACAAGCAGCGCCCATTGCCACCTCACCGACGGCGGTTGCCCTTCCATTCAAGATCGAAGAGGTGGGTTTTGCGAACGACTTCAAGATCACGAGATACCCGAACCCGTGGAGACCTTCACAACCCTCGGATCTCATCGACCCTGATGACACGGTCCCTGTCTGGAAGAGGGCGGTACCGCCAGTCGTTAATGATCCTGTCGCATACCAGCGCGGCAGTAGACCCACCGTGTTTGGTCGTGTGACCTATGCATCTCGGCCGTACCTCGAATCGGCGACGGTAAGCCTCAAGGTGGCCGTTACGGGTTGTGTAGACCAAGGTGAGAGGTGTGATGGCGACGTGGCAGAACTCGACGGCGCACCGCACATGGGAGGCCAGATCAATTTCCGCGATCTTCGCTTCTCACGGACTACCTCTTCCGTTACGCGCCAACAGAGCTTGACGTTCAAATGGTCGTTGCGGCTCAGCAGGGCCACGCGCTTCAGTCCTTTCGGAAACGCCGGGTGGTGGGTCGCCATCAACGACTCGGGCCCGCACACGTTCTACTGGACCTTTGGGGCGCCGCTCATTCCACCGTTCAAGAGTGTCGACGGTACGACATTCGACGAGCTGTATGACGAGGCACTGAGACGGGCCCTCGATGCAGTGAGTGGATACCCTGGCCAGCAGGGTGACCCTGTCTCTCTGAAAATCCGCGATGAGATCAACGTGGGAGTCGATGGAGCCATCGCTTACGACCCAGGGGCTGGCTTGGACCAGCCAAACGACCATCCCCTCCGGGTCTATGAAAAAGGTGCCATGCAGTGTAAGGAGAATTCTTTTCTTCTTCGTGGGCTCTTTCGGTCCGTTGGGCTAGATGGGGAGGTCAGGTATTACTGGGGTGGCACATCTTCAGAAATGCAGATTTTCCGTTATCGGGCGAGCACTACGCAGTTGAATGGCGCCAGTTTCAGGGTTACTGAGCCATTCCGGACGACCGACCCGGATTGCTCGGAGAACCCGCATTTCACCTTTCACGCGATGGTGACGGATCACACCTATGCCTGGGATCCTTCTTACGGAAAACGCCGCAACGACCTTCCCTTCACAGAGAGCGTGAGGAAGACGGAATCGGGCTATGATGTGCTCACTGGAAACGAGAGCCAACAGACTGGAGCATCTTTGCCCGGGTCCATTTGGGATAGCCAGTATCTGTGTCCCCACGATCCGCCATGTTTTTGCAACAGATAAACGATTGGAGGCGCATGTGATGATCAGCATACTCATGGTATTGCTAATTGCGGGCGGTCAGGAACCCGTGCCCGCATCCGCAACGTCGTCGAAAGTCTCAGCGGCTCTTGAGAGACGGATAACGGCAACGCATGTCAGTCGATACCGAATCGTCAAGACGACCTTGGGCTATGGTTCGTTGCGGCAAGAATGGGCTAGGGTCGATTCGGGCACGAAGTCTGGCGAGAAAACCGAAAGATCAATCATAGTGGATTTTTGGGAATGCGCGAGTGCGACTGCCGCAGACAAATCATGGGAGCACGTGACATCTCTCGCGATTGGCCCTGGCGTGGAAGTCGACGGGCCATGGGAAGCGGCGAGAGCATGGTGGAGCGACAACGAGCGGGCGGCCTCGCATTTCAAGTTCAGAATCGAAAATACGATTACCGACGTAAGCGGCCCGAAGTCGGGAGTGATTGCAATGGCCGAAGATGTTGCTCGAACGATTGCTGAAGAACTGAAAGCAAAATAGTGGAAAGAGCGGAGAGCCGCTAACGCGCAGACGGGCTTCGGGCTTTTGAGATCTCTGGTCCGCGTCACGGACGATCCTGGCAACCCTGGTTCGATCGGTTTGGCAAGATGCCAGTTTGTACGGCACCGGCCGCACCGCAGCCGAGAGGCGTGCCGATCGACGCCATGTGGGTCGATGATGCCCTTGCCGCACAGGCACCAGTTTTCCGAATGTCGTTCAAGAAATGGGTGCCGAAGGAGGAGAAGAAACCCGCCGCGCGGGAGAGTCTTCGCCTTCGGCCAAGTTCCGCATCGTCCGCACCTTTCGTGCAGCCCGAGAGGAATCGGGTGCCCCGCGCCACCGCGCACGGCGGACGTGCAGCGCTACTCCGTTGAACCCCCCGGAACCGCGGGACCGCAGCGTCCAAGCCCTCGCTCGTCGCGGGGCCTTTCAACGTCTCCCGATGAGCACCTTCACGCTCGCGCTCGTCGCCGCGTCCGCGAGCAGCCCCCTCACGACTAACGAGAGCGCTGCCGCCCCGAGCGCGCCGGCCGCGCGACGAACACGCCGCCGTCGACCGCGCGCTGGAGTTCGACCGCACGGATGGTCTTCGCCTCGTCGCCTCGAACCGACGTGGCTGGCATCGCGACGTGGCTGTGCTCCCGCGCTGGACGCTCTTCCGCCGCCCTGCAGGACCTCGGCGAGCGGCTCTACGAGGAATCTTGGGCTGGAGGCCTCCGCGGCTCGGGTCTCTCGCGAGGCCGTTTGTCCTCAGCACCACGAACTGTCAGGTCTAGGCCGATCTCTTTTCACCATCACGTCCCGGCCCTCCCGCGAGCGAGCTTGGAGCACCCTCGTCTCTCGCCTCGTCGTAGATCCTCTTCGCCAGCTCCCGGAATGCAACGCCCTGGAACTCGGGCTCGTTCATGAACCGGGCCACGATGCCGGCGTTCTCGTCCATTCTCTCGATCATCAGGTCGAGGATCTTCTCCCGAATCGACAGGGCGAAGTTATCGAAGGCGTTCGCCCCAGCCTTCTGGAGGACCTCTTCGTCGGCCTTGGCCTTCTCCCTGACCTGATCGAAGAACAGCTGATCGGCCTTGGTGAAGTTCGTCCCAAACCTCTCGTTCAAGATGTCGATGATCTCGGAGAGGGGAGCCACGTCGTCCTTCCCCTTCCGAGACCCGACCTCCACAGGGCCAGAGATCGCCATGGGTTCGGCCACCTTCAGATCGATCGACGCCTCGGTCGTTTTGTCCAACCGGTAGAACTTCAAGGCGACCTCGCCTTGCAGGTCGAGGGGGTCCCGCTTCGGGTCCTGCGGGAGCTTGAGCTCGAGGAACCGTCCGAACGTATAGAGCTTTTCGAGATCCGGGTCCGTGAACGGCATGATCTGGGACAGGAAGGAGTAGAGCCCGACGTACCCCTTCAGAGCCGACCGGAACTCCTCCTGCCTCTCCTCTTCCATAGCCACGAACCGGTCCACCGCGGGGTTCAGGTAGCCGTACATCCGGGCCTGATCCGACGGCGTCTGCTTTTCCTTCGGGGTGTAGAAGATCTTGCACAGCCCCGCGACCTCGCCGGGCGAGAAGACCTGAGCCGACTCCAGCTCGTGCTGAAGCTCGTACAGCCGGTTCGGGTCCGCCGTCTCCGCCACAATTGTTTGCTCGTAGTAGGGCTGGAACGATCGCTGGATCTCCTCGGCTTCGTTCACGAAATCGAGAACGAAGGTGTCCTCCTTCCCCGGAGCCACCCGGTTCAGCCGGGAAAGGGTCTGGACGGCCTGTACCCCGGAGAGCCGCTTGTCCACATACATCGTGTGAAGGAGGGGCTGGTCAAAGCCGGTCTGGAACTTGTTCGCGGCAAGAAGGATTTGGAAATCGTCCGTTGCGAACCGGCCCGGCAACTCCGCCTCTCTGATTCCCTTGTTCATCCCGACTTCGGTGTAGCTGACAGTCGGCGCGTCCCGGTCCTGTACGGTCCCGGAGAAGGCCACGAGCACTCCGATGTCCTTGTAACCCTTCTCGGCGAGGTACTTCTGGAATGACTGCATGTAACGGACGGCGTGGAGCCGGGAGCTGGTGACGACCATCGCCTTCGCCTTGCCCCCGATCCGGTGCCTGACGCGGGTCCGGAAGTGCTCGACCATCACCTCGGTCTTCTGAGCGATGTTGTGGGGATGGAGGCTCATGAACCGGGCGAGCTGTCGCGTCGCCTGTTTTTTGGAGACCTTCGGGTCATCTTCAATGGCCTTAGCCAGCCGGTAGAAGGTCTTGTAGGTCGTGTAGCCCCGGAGCACGTCGAGGATGAACCCCTCCTCGATGGCCTGTCTCATGGAGTAGAGGTGAAACGGGGCGGGCTTCCCGTCGGGTCCCTTGTGCCCGAAGACCTCCAGCGTCTTGGCTTTGGGTGTGGCCGTGAAGGCGAAGAAACTCAGGTTCTTCTGGGGTCCCCGTGAAGCCATGACCTTCAGGAGCCGGTCCTCCGAGGTCTCCTCCACAACGTCGGCTTCTTCCTTCTCGGCGTCCTCCAGCGACTTGTCTCCGAGGACCTCCTTGAGCTGCCGCGCACCCTCACCGGTCTGGCTGGAGTGGGCCTCGTCCACGATGACGGCGTAGGACCGCTTCGGGAGGGACCCGATCTTCTCGGCAACGAAGGGGAACTTCTGGAGGGTCGTGATGACGATCGGGTTTCCGGCCGCGAGAGCTTCCGCAAGCTGGCTGGAGCTCTCGTCGATCCGGGCGACAACGCCGACCTTGTGCTCGAACTGGTAGATGGTGTCCTGAAGCTGCCGGTCGAGGACCCTTCGGTCGGTGATGACGACGACCGAGTCGAAGACCTTCTGGTCGCCTGGCCCGTGAAGGGTCGAGAGCCGGTGGGCCAGCCACGCGATGGAGTTCGACTTGCCGGACCCGGCGGAGTGCTGAACGAGATAGTTGTGGCCGGGGCCTTCCTTCCGGGCCGCTGCCTCCAGCTTTCGGACGGAGTCGAGCTGGTGATACCTCGGGAAAATCACGATCTCCCTGGTGACAACCTTCCCGGCGACCTGCCTCTCTTCCGAGAAGACGTGGGCGAATCGGCCAAGGATGTCGAGAAGGCTGTCCCGCTGCCAGACCTCCTCCCAGAGGTAGGCCGTCCGGTAGCCACCGGGGTTATCCGGGTTCCCGGACCCGCCATGGTTGCCCCGGTTGAACGGGAGGAAGCCTGTGTCCTTCCCGGCCAGCTTCGTCGCCATGTAGACCTGATCCGGATCCATGGCGAAGTGGACGAGAGCCCGTTTCTTGAAATGGAAGAGCCGATGCCTGGGGTCCCGGTTCCGGTACTGCGCGACGGCGTGCTCGACCGTCTGGGCCGTCAGCGGGTTCTTCAGCTCGACCGTCGCCACAGGGAGGCCGTTGAGGCTGAGGAGCATGTCGATTGACTTCTCCTCGCCGACGGCGAACTTCACCTGACGGGTGACGGTGAGCCGGTTCATGCCGTACGCGGCGAGGATGTCTGGGTTGAGGCCGTGCGCGGGTTTGAAGGTGGCGACCTCGATCTTCTTCCCAAAGAACTTGAACCCGTGGCGAAGAACGTCGAGCGTCCCCTTGAAATCGAGGTGCTTCGTAAGGGCGTCGAGGAAGGGGCCTTCGATGTCCCCCTTGTGCTGATCGGCGAGCTTCGTCCAGAACTCGGGCTGGGTGTCCTTGATGTACCCAAAGAGGTCCTTTGGGATCAGGGCCAGCTCGGCGTTGAAGTCGGCGGGGTCCCCCTTCTTCCAGCCGCCCGAAGCGAGGAGGGCGGCCTCAATGCCGTCCTCGAAAGCCTTCTCTAGATGGGCGGAGGTCATGCGGCGTCCTCGGTGGGGATCTCGATCTTCCCGGTCACGGCGGCGGAGATGAGGGCCTGACGGTATTCGCGGAGGCGAACGATCTGTCGTTCGCAAGCCAACATGATCTTGTGAAACGCATCCCTGATTTGAAGCAGCGTGGCGATGATCGCCCGAGCTTCTTCATCGGGTGGTCGGGGGCAGACGAAGGAACGAATGTCCTCCATCGAAAGATTAGGCTGCGCCGCCTGTACCGCGTTCAGCCAGACTTGCTCCTGAATCAACCGGGTAGAGAGCCAAGCCTGAAGGTACGGGGCCAGCGGCGGCCTCTTCAGGCGGACAAAGCACACTGCTTGATTCGTGTTCGCTGGAATAAGGCTGCGGTCAAGAACCGCCGTCTTCCCCGTCGTAGCACCAGCAATCACAATCAACAGGTCCTCTGCTCGAAGTCGGGAGCGTGAGAGCAAGGCGTCAGTGTCGGCGTCGATGAAGAACTCAGGGAGGGGGGCGACGTAGCCGTCTGCCTCCACATTCTCGGCCTTGATGAAGCGGACCCCCTGATCGGCCATTTCGCGTCCAACCGTAGACGGCGTGGTCCCCTTTGACACTGTTTGGGCTTGGTATCGGATCTTGCTCAACTGCCAGTGCGCGGGAATCTCACCCAACCACGACACTCCCGAGTCCTTCATCGGGACATTCGGGTCAAGGCCCTTCGTGACGGCCCGTGTAATCAGGACCTGTCGTTTCTCCTCAAGCAGCCCGATCTGCCTTTCCTTCTTTTCGATGAGGGCCTCGATGGCGGCGGTCCTGCGGTCGAGGAATACGGCGATGGCCCGCTGTTGGTCCTTCTTGGGAACGGGGAGTATGAGACGCCCCACGAAATCCCACTCGGCACGGGGCATCTTCACGCCATAAGTCGATGAGTCCACGAGCTTGATCGTCTCGTCGGCCAGTAAGACGAACCTCAGAAACCCTGGCAGGACCTCGTGGGGGCGAAGCACCAGCATCTCGCCCGTGGACCGTCCCGGCACGTCAGCCATGTAGACCTTGGCCAGATAGGGACGGAGCTTGCCGAAGAGGACATCGTGCCGCTCGAACAGATTTGCGATTCCTTCCGGTTCAACCTCATCCTTGGACGGCAGCCATCGCCCAGTCCCTGACTCGACGTTCTCAAGACCGAGGTACGGCCTGTCGGTGAGTTCCGTCCTTTCGTTGATGAGCTGCGCAACCCTCTTCAGTCGTGCGGTCCGCCACCCATTCGGAACGCTCCCAGTCCAAGGATTCATTCCGTCTGCAGGTGCGCGGGTCATCCCAGGACCTCTCCCAGCATCCCCTGAATCTCCGCCTCCAGCGTCCGGATCTCGGCCTCGATCTCGGCCAGTGGGCGGAGGGGTTTGTGCCGCCAGAAGTGCCGGGTGAAGGGGATCTCGTACCCCACCTTCGTCTTCTCCTCGTCGATCCACGCATCTGGGACGTGGGGCAGGACCTCCCGCTTCAAGTAGGTGTGGATGTCCTCCTTCAAGGGGACGTTCTCGTTGTCCCGGAGGTCGGCGTCCGACTCGGGGCGGCCCTTGGCGTCCATGCAGACCTCGGCGGTCTCGTCCCGCTCGGACAGGGCCGACAGGATGGCCTTGAGGATGGGAGCTGGAGCCGCTACCCCAGTCTTCCGGAGTGCCCCGTGGAGGGCCTTCTCGAACTCGGGCCGGCTCTTCCATACGGTGGCCGGGTTGAGCCCCGTGACGGCCTTCAGGATGGCTTCCTGAGCTTCTCGGCCCTCCTCGATCTCCCGCTTGGCAGCCGCCCCCTTCTTCTTTGACCGCGTGAGGTTCTGGAAGCCCGTCTCCTCCCGGAGCCGTTCGATCCGCTCCAGAGAAACTTGGAAGTTCAAGCGCAAGGGACGCTCGACCGTGATCCTGCGGAACCCGAAGTCGTCGTTGTCGAAGATCTTCGCGGTCTCGCTCGTAGAGAAGCTCCCATAGGTCTTCGCGAGCGTGGCGACGTGGTCGGCTCCCAGCTCGTTTCGCTTGTTCCCGAGCGACTTCCTCATCTTCAGGAACATCTCGGCCCCGTTGATGAGCTGAACCTTCCCCTTCCGTCCCTTCGGCTTTCGGTTGGTCACGACCCAGATGTAGGTCGAGATCCCGGTGTTGTAGAAGAGCTGGTCCGGCAGGGCCACGATGGCCTCCAGCCAGTCGTTCTCGAGGATCCACTTCCGGATCTCGCTCTCCCCCGACCCCGCGTCTCCGGTGAAGAGCGGCGACCCGTTGAAGACGATGGCGATCCGGCTGCCGCCCTCGCCGGTCTTCGGGTCCACCGGTTTCATCTTCGAGATCATGTGCAGGAGAAACAGGAGCGAACCGTCGTTGATCCGGGGCAGACCCGGGCCGAATCGTCCGGCGTAGCCCTGTGTTTCGTGTTCGTCTTCGATCTCCTTCTGGACCTTCTTCCACTCGACCCCAAACGGCGGGTTCGACAGCATGTAGTCGAACTTCTTCCCGACGTGGCCGTCCTCGGAGAAGGAGTTTCCCCGGGCGATGTTCGCGGGGTTCTGACCCTTGATCATCATGTCGGACTTGCAGATGGCGAAGCTCTCGTCGTTCAGCTCCTGCCCGAAGACCACGAGCTGGGCGGCGGGGTTCAACTCCCTGAGGTACTCCTCGGCCACGCTGAGCATCCCGCCCGTTCCGCAAGCCGGGTCGTAGAGGGTCCGGACGATTCCGGGTTTCCGGAGGATCTCGTCATCCTCAATGAAAAGAAGATCGACCATGAGCCGGATGACATCTCTGGGCGTGAAGTGCTCTCCGGCGGTTTCATTCGACTGCTCCGAGAACCTCCGGATCAGCTCCTCGAAGATCGATCCCATGACGTGGTTCGGAACCGTGCTCGGATGGAGGTCCACCTCGGCGAACTTCGAGAGAACTTGAAAGAGCAGGTTTGACTCGTCGAGCTTGGCGATCTGCTCGGCGAACTTGAACCTCTCGATCACGTCCCGCGCGTTTGCCGAGAACCCCTTGATGTAGGCCGTGAGGTTATGGGCCAGGTGGTTCGGGTCGCCCTTCAGCTTCTCGAAGTCGAACTTCGAGACGTTGTGGAAGCCGACCTTAGAGGCTCGGTTCAGGATTTCCTCGGGCTCCTTGATCCCGGACCCTTTCACGGCCTCGGCCTTCTTCCAGACCGCTGCCCGGGTGTCCGCGAGAACGCAGTCGAGGCGACGGAGGACCGTGAACGGGAGAACGACCTTGCCGTAGTCGGCCTGTTTGTAGTCGCCCCGGAGGAGATCCGCGACGGACCAGATGAAGGACGTGATCTCGGAGAAGCCGTTGAACTTCCGGGCGGAGGAGCGGTCTGTCGATTCAGGCATTCCTGCGAACCTCAAGGCTCATCAACTCTCCTCGCCGAGCCGCTGAAGCCGGCGCTGTACTTCCGCACGGGGTCTGAAGACCGGCTACCGCGACGCAAAGACTTGATCTTAAGGAGAGTGGTCGCCTCTGGCCTCGTTACGCGCGAGCGTAGGGCCTCGGGAGAAGCACGTCAGGACCTCCCTCGACGTCCCGTGAACTTGGCTGGGGCTGGCCCCGGGCGCTCTCTCCATCGTCCGTAAGGACCTCCGAGCCGGGGCGATTGGCCCCTACGCGACCGCGAGCCCGGCCATAACCGCGGTTCGATATTCGCTCGCGATGCTCCACCAATCTTGCGATTCCGCGCCACGAAGCAGCACATCGAAGGGCGATCTCATGGAAACGGAGCCGGGCCTTCTCCTGAGGCTCCTTAGGTGCGTTTATCGCGCCGCTGGGGCGTACCCACGGTTAGGGCGGTTGCCGCAGTTGGTGCCCGCCGGGGCCAGCGGCACGCAGAAGGTCGCTGGTCCGCAGCAGCCCAACGTGAAGCAGACCGTGCCCGGAGGGCAGTCAGCCGTCGTGGTGCAAGGTGCGACGCACGTTGGAACGATGCAGACGGTTGTCCCTTCCGTCGTCGGCACGCAAGCGCAGCCGCCCGCGCACGAGAACGTCTGGCAGGTGTCTCGGGTCGAGCAGCTCGATCCGCTCACCTGTGCGTATGCCGGGGGCGCAACGACAGTCGAGATCACCGGGATCAGCACCGTTGCGGCCCCCGCCGCGGCGCCCATCCTGTGCAACAGGCTTCGGCGAGAGAGCGACGCGGCATTGGGTGGATCGAGAGGCGTTTCGAGAAGCTGGGCTTTTTCGAGCTCCGAGACCGCCAGCCAGACTGTCTCCTCGCCAGCCGCCGGGTCCAGTTCCTTTCGGAGGTACGAGACCATATCCGTCATTGAGGTCTCGCCGTCCAGGTGCCGCCAGACTATGGCAGCCGACGGGTTCAGGCAGTGGCCGCGATGTTCACGGCGGTCGTAGAGGACCATCTCGTCACCGATATCGGTCGCGAGAATCCCGTCCTTCTGAGCCCGCGGCAACTTCGCCGATTCCCGTTCCGGCCGCCTTGCTGCTTTGCCCCGATCCATCGCCTCCTCCTTCTGGCCATTCCGACCGACCCCAGGTGCGCGAACATCCTCGGCCCCGGTCGGCGGGACTCTACTCGTTCAAGAGCTTCTCAACCGCTTCCTCGACCTCTCCCCGGACGCCCTGGATCACCGGCGCGCGGGTGACGATCTCCCGAAGAGTCGCCAACGTGGCTTCCGGTCGGTGTCGCACGGGCACCGCGCTCTCCATCAGGGCCAGGACCGCCTGCCCGGGCGACAAGGTCTGCGACCGCCAACGCTCCGCTGGTTGGTAGTGCGTGAGCGCGACGAGCCGCACCGGCAGGGGCCGCTTCCCCGCGCGCATCTCCGGCGGCTCCTCGGCGTCCACCTCGCCCGGCCGCGGCCGGAGCTTGAGGGGCCGCGCAAAGGGATGGACGCGGCCGCGCGCGTCAAAGACCGCGTACTCGTCCGAGTAGTACGTCGCGCCGGCCTTCACGAGCGCCGAGACCAGCGTCGACTTGCCGGCGAATGAACGTCCGGGGAGGACGATCGCCCGCCCCCTCCAGCCCACCACGCCCGCGTGAAGGAAGACCCGCGACGGGGCGCCGATCGCGACGTGGAGCTTGAGGTCCTCCTCTAAGGTCGCGAAGAGCTCGTCAATGTCATGCGTTCGCGCAAGTCGCTGCGCATCCCGGTACAGGAGGTTGAAGCGCCTTGCCTTTGATCCCCCGCTCCCCGCCACCGGAGAGCTCCCCACGACCAGGGAATAGAGGCAGCCCACCAGAGGTCGCGCCGCCCGCCTCCAGCCTGGGGGAAAACACGCCATCGCTCGGTCTGGCCCGATCCAGCCCAAACGCTCCTCCTGAACGTCGCCCTCGGAGAGGGAGATCGCGTCCGCGAGGCCTTCGCGCTCTGGCGGGGCTCCGTCGACCTGGCGACTCTCGACGCCGCCTCGAAGCGCCTCCTCCCGCTCGCATGGTGGAACCTCGAACGCCAGGGGACTCCCGCCCCGGATCTCGGCGTCCTAAAGCGAAGCTTCGCGGAGACGTGGGTTCGGACCCAACGGCTTCTCGAGACGCTCCGAGTCGTCGTCGCGGCGTTCCGGTCCGAGGGAGTCCCTCTGATCGTCTTCAAGGGGGCCGCCCTTTCGCTCGGAGCCTATCCGAGGCTGGGCCTGAGGCCGATGACCGACCTTGACATCCTCGTTCCCTTGTGGGCGACGGAGGACGGAACCCGGCTGCTCGAGGGTCTTGGCGCGCAGCGGACGTCGGGAGACCCCGAGAGGCGCCGGGCGTTGCTGCACGGAACGGAGCTGCTGTTCAACCGCGGCGACCATTCTGTCGCCGTGGACCTTCACCGGAGCGCGCTCTGGGAGTGCCGCCGCCCTGAGGACGACGACGCGTTCTGGGCTGGCTCCATTCCGCTCCCGGAAGCGGACGGCCACGCGCGGACGCTCTGCCCGGCCGATCACCTACTCGTTGTCTGTGTCCACGGCCTCAGGTGGAGCTCGCTCCGCCCGATCCATTGGGTCGTCGACGCGATGATGCTCATCGAGAATCCTCGGCTTCCGGTGGATTGGCCTCGACTCGTCGCCGAGGCTCGGCGACGCCGCCTGACCTGGCCGCTCGCGGCGGCGCTGCGCTTCCTGGCCCGCGACTTCCGGGCGGCGGTGCCGGCCGAGGCGATCGCGGAGCTCGAATCCGGGCGGCTCTTCTTTCGCGATCGGCTTGAACTCGCCTGCCGTTCGCGCCCGCCGCATCCTCTGCGGGGTCTCGTCCTTCATTGGTGCGATCACGCGCGCACGTCGGCGATCTCCTCCACGCTCGGCCGCCTCGTCACCTTTCCCGGCTATCTCAAGGAAATGTGGGCCCTCGAGTCGCTGCGAGAGGTGCCGGTCCGGGCCCTCCGCAAGGCGCTGCTGTGAGTCGTTGTAACGCCTCCGTTCATACAAGTGCATTATGGCGGGGGGCGCGCGAGGCGGGCTACGTTTCGGGTCGATGAAAACAAGACGACGTCTGGTCTGCGACGGCAACACGGCCGTGGCCTCGGTCGCGTACCGCGCCAGCGAGGTCATCGCGGTCTATCCGATCACCCCCTCGTCCACGATGGGAGAGCTTGCGGACGAGTGGTCCGCCAAGGGTCGTCCCAGCATCTTCGGCACCGTGCCCCAGGTCGTCGAGATGCAATCCGAGGGAGGGGCCGCCGGATGCGTCCATGGCGCCCTTCAAGCCGGGGCGTTGACGACCACCTTCACCGCCTCGCAGGGCCTTCTGCTCATGATTCCCAACATGTACAAGATCGCCGGGGAGCTGACCTCGTTCGCGATGCACGTTTCCGCCCGGACGATCGCCACGCATGCGCTCTCGATCTTTGGGGATCACTCGGACGTCATGGCCTGCCGTCAGACCGGGTTCGCGCTTCTCGCCTCGTCGTCCGTCCAAGAGGCCCAGGATCTCGCCGCCATCGCTCACGCGGCGACCCTCGAAACGCGCATCCCGTTTCTCCATTTCTTCGACGGCTTTAGAACCTCCCACGAACTTGCCAAGATCGAGGAGCTGGAGGACGACGACCTGCGGGCCCTGCTCGACGAACGGGCCATACAAGCACACCGGCAGCGGGCCTTGACGCCAGACCGGCCCGTCCTGCGCGGCACCGCGCAGAACCCGGACACGTACTTTCAGGCCCGCGAGGCCTGCAACCCGACTTACCAAGCTTGCCCGGATCTTGTCGCCCGGGCGATGGCGCGCTTTGCGGCCTTGACGGGCCGCGTCTACAACCTGTTCGACTACGTGGGCGATCCGGCGGCGGAACGCGTGATTGTGGTCATGGGCTCCGGCGCCGAGACGTGCGACGAGACCGTCGCCTGGATGAGGTCTCGCGGGGAGCGGGTCGGGGTCTTGAAGGTCCGGCTCTACCGTCCGTTCTCGCTTCCCCATTTCCTCACGGCCCTCCCGACCTCCACCCGCTCCCTCGCGGTTCTGGACCGGACCAAGGAGCCGGGCGCGCTGGGCGACCCGCTCTATCTCGACGTCGTGACCGCGCTTTCGGAGGCGCAAACAACCGGACTTGTGCACTTCGCGAATCCCCCACGCGTGATCGCCGGCCGTTACGGCCTTTCCTCGAAGGAGTTCACGCCGGCGATGGTCTCCTCGATCTTCGAGGAAATGAACAAGAACGGCTCGCAAGGACCCAAGCTTCACTTCACGGTTGGAATTGTCGACGACGTCACGCATTCGTCGCTGCCCGTCGATCCGCTTCTCGACATCGAGCCCGACGACCGCGTCCGTTCGGTGTTCTACGGGTTGGGCTCGGACGGAACCGTCAGCGCCAACAAGAACAGCATTCAGATCATCGGAGAGGACGCCGACCGCGAGGCGCAGGGGTACTTCGTCTACGACTCCAAGAAGGCCGGCGCGGTCACGATCTCGCATCTGCGCTTCGGTCCGACGCCCATCCGCGCGCCCTATCTCATCAAGAACGCGGGCTTCATCGCCTGTCACCAGTTCTCGCTGCTGACGCGCTATGACGTGCTTCAGCACGCGGCCGACGGCGCCGTCTTGCTTCTTAACGCGCCGTTCGGCCCGGACGAGATCTGGGACCAGCTGGCCGTAGACCTCCAGGAGCGGATCCTCGAGAAGAAGCTGCGCCTCTACGTGATTGACGCCTACCGGCTGGCCCGCGAGATCGGATTGGGTGGACGCATCAACACGATCATGCAGACCTGCTTTTTCGCGCTGTCGGGCGTCTTGCCCCACGACGCCGCGATCGCCAAGATCAAGGCGGCGATTCGCAAGAGCTATTCGCGGCGAGGCGAGGCCGAGCTGCAGAAGAACTTCGCCGCCGTCGACGCCGCGGCCACTCAGCTTCGCGAGGTCGCGGTTCCGGCCCAGGCAACCTCCGCGTTTCGAACGCCCCCTCCCGTCGCGGCGGAGGCTCCGGATTTCGTCCAACGTGTCACGTCGGTGGTCCTCGCCGGTAAGGGCGATCTCCTGCCCGTCAGCGCGTTTCCAATCGACGGCACGTGGCCGGTTGGAACCGCAAAGTGGGAGAAGCGCAACATCGCCCAAGAGATCCCCGTGTGGGACCCGGCCTTGTGCATCCAATGCAACAAGTGCGCGATGGTCTGCCCCCACGCAGCGATCCGCGCAAAGATGTACATCCCCGAGGCTCTCGAAGGTGCGCCCGAGACCTTCCGGTCCAACGACTTCCGCGCCAGCGAATGGCCCGGCAAGAAATACACCATACAAGTGGCGCCGGAGGACTGCACCGGCTGCACGCTGTGCCGCATGGTGTGCCCCGCCAAGGACAAGTCCAACCCGAAGCACAAGGCGCTCGATATGGCTTTGCAGGCGCCGCTCCGGGACGCCGAGCGCGCCAACTACGCGTTCTTCCTGAACCTCCCCGAGGTGGATCGCGCAGCACTCCGGATTGCGGACGTCAAGGCAAGCCAGTTCCTGGAGCCGCTCTTTGAGTATTCGGGAGCCTGCGCGGGGTGCGGCGAGACCCCGTATATCAAGCTTCTGACCCAGCTCTTCGGCGACCGCGCGCTGATCGCCAACGCCACGGGTTGCTCGTCCATCTACGGCGGAAACCTGCCCACGACGCCCTACACCACGAACCGGGACGGACGCGGCCCCGCCTGGTCCAACTCGCTCTTTGAGGACAACGCAGAGTTCGGCCTGGGCATGCGTCTCGGGCTCGACCAACACGTGGCGACCGCGCGGAGCCTTGTCAAGTCGCTGGCGCCGGACCTGGACGAGGGCCTCGTCTCAGAGCTCCTGTCCGCGGATCAGGAAAGCGAGAGCGGTCTTGCCGCGCAGCGCGCACGAGTCGCGTTGCTCAAGACAGCGCTGTCCGCGATGAGCCGGCCCGAGGCCGGGCGGCTCCTCGATCTCGCGGACTATCTTGTCAAGAAGAGCGTCTGGATCATGGGAGGCGACGGCTGGGCCTACGACATCGGCTTCGGCGGGCTCGACCACGTGCTGTCGCTTGGAAGAAAGGTCAACATCCTGGTGCTCGATACCGAGGTGTACTCGAACACGGGTGGCCAACAGTCGAAGGCCACGCCTCTCGGGGCCTCAGCCAAGTTCGCGACCGCGGGAAAGCCCGCGTCAAAGAAGGACCTGGGCATGATGGCCATGGCCTATGGATCGGTCTATGTCGCGCGGATCGCGTTTGGCGCCAAGGACGCCCAAACGGTCAAGGCCCTGCAAGAGGCCGAGGCGTTCCCGGGCCCGTCGCTCGTGATCGCCTACAGTCCGTGCATCGCGCACGGCTACGACATGGCGTTCCAGCTCGACCAGCAGCAGCGAGCCGTCCAGTCCGGCTATTGGCCGCTCTACCGCTTCGATCCCCGGCGGTCCGCCCGCGGCGAGAGCCCGCTCACAATCGACTCCGGCCCCGTGAAGGGTGACCTCGCGGTCTTCATGCGCAACGAGGCGCGCTTCCGCATGGCCGAGGAGCGGGATCCCGTGAAGTTCCGCGCAACGATCGAGAGGGCCAAGCGCGAGGCTGCCGAAAAGGTGCTGATGTATGAGCACCTGGCCGGCAAGCAGGTCGCGGCGGCGGCTTCAGGGCCAGTCGGTGGGCCGGGCGGTGGACCGGGAACGGCCTCGCCGCCGGCACCCTCGGCGGCAACCATGGCCGCCACGCCCGCCACTCCACCTTCCTCTTCCCGCGGCTAGGAGCGACTCGCCATGGACTTGCGAACAACGTACCTGGGCCTCTCCCTTCCGCATCCGCTGATGCCCGGCGCGTCGCCGCTCGTCGACGACCTCGACACCGTGCGCCGGCTGGAGGACGCGGGTGCCGCGGCAATCATCATGCACTCGCTCTTCGAGGAACAGATCACGCGCGAGTGGGAGGGCACCCGCCACGCGATTGAGACCCACGCGGAGTCGTTTGCGGAGGCGCTCTCGTACTTCCCTCCGCCCGAGGAGTTCGCTCTCGGCCCGGACCGTTATCTCGAACAGATTCGCCGCATCAAGGCTGCCGTGAACGTGCCGGTCATCGCGTCGCTGAACGGCGTCACCGATTCGGGCTGGCTCGAATATGCGGGCCTCATGCAGGAGGCCGGTGCCGACGCCTTGGAGCTCAACGTGTATCGCGTCGCGGGCGACTTGGAGCGAAGGGGCGCGGAGATTGAACGTGAGACCGTCAGCATCGTCCGGAGCGTCAAGCGAGCGGTTTCGATTCCGGTCGCGGCCAAGCTGCCGCCGTTCTTCACGTCGTTTGCCAACATCGCCAAGCAGCTCGACGAGGCGGAGGTCGACGGGCTCGTGCTCTTCAATCGTTTCTATCAGCCCGACATCGATCCGGATTTGCTGGAGGCGGTTCCAAGCCTCCACCTTTCGGATTCGTCCGAGCTTCTCCTGCGCCTGCGATGGCTCGCGATCCTGTCGGGCCGGGTGAAGGCGTCCCTGGCGGCGACGGGCGGCGTCCACACATCATTGGACGTCGTCAAGGCCATCCTCGCCGGCGCGCACGGCGTGCAGGTCGTTTCCGCTCTTCTGCGAAACGGACCCGGGTACCTCTCGGCTCTGCGCCGCGGGCTCATCGAATGGATGGGCGAGCACGAGTACCAGTCGGTCGCTCAGATGACGGGCGCGGTCAGCCACCGCACCAGCGTCGACCCCAGCTCGTTCGAACGCGCAAACTACATGCGGGTCCTGCAGAGCTTCCGTGTCGAGAACGCGCTGATGTAACCGCGATTGGGGATCTTTGGAGCGTTCCCGCTGTAGGATTCGCCTCAATGAACGCGCCCTCCGCGGACGCATCCTCCAACGGCAACCGCCCAGCTCGGCTTCTCGAACGCCTGGACGCGATCGGCCGCTATCTTTCGGCCAGCGGAAAGGCCCGCTGTCTTCTGGCTTTGGGTTCGGTCGGGCTTGAGACCGATCGACTCGACGAGTTCTCCGACCTCGACTTCTTCGTGATTGCCAAGGACGGTTGCAAAGAGCATCTGATTCGCAACCTGGATTGGCTGTCGCAGATTCATCCGCTTGCGTTCTCGTTCCAGAACACGGTCGATGGGCACAAGGTCCTCTTCGCGGACGGGCTTTACGCCGAGTTTGCGGTGTTCGTCCAAGGGGAGCTGCCTGGAATCCCGTTCGCGCCCGGCCGAGTGGTTTGGAAAGAGCCCGGTTTCGACGAACGGGTTCTGGTTCCGACCAAGAGAGCAGACCCTCCGTCCCGGGACCGGGATTGGCTCCTGAACGAGGCCCTCACCAACCTCTACGTGGGCCTCTGTCGCGACGCGCGCAACGAGCGGCTCTCGGCAATGCGCC
>WBZQ01000510.1_pt1 | contig 30709 bp, 33 predicted proteins | sample 5204251 | NCBI WGS metagenome assembly WBZQ01 (sample SAMN12412402, study PRJNA552823) | activated sludge metagenome | isolation source: activated sludge from nitrification reactor of wastewater treatment plant... | place: USA: Virginia | collected 2017-09 | reverse complement strand
GGGGCATCGGTGCAGCACGTGGCGTTGGAGGAGGAGGCGATGGTGGGGCCGCATCCGCAGGTCTCGCCGCGCCACGCTTGGAGTCCTTCGCGGGTGGCGACGCCGGCGATGACCAGCCCGGCGATCGGGTCGGCCCACCACCACCCGAAGAGGCTGTTAACGAGCAGGCCGGCCAAGAGCACCGCGGACAGATACGTGCAGAGCAGGGTTTGTTTGGAGTCGGCCACGACCGACCCGGAGCCCAGTTCCCGGCCGGTTCGCCGTTGCGCCCAGGACAGGAAGGGCATGACCGCCAAGGAGAGGGCCGCGATCCAGATGCCTAGGGTCGAGTGTTCGGCCTCGCTGGCTACCAGCAGTGCTCGCATCGACTCCACCGACACGTAGGCGGCCAATGCGAAGAACGAGATGCCGATGCAGCGCAGGGCTTGGCGTTCCCTGGTTTCGGGGAGTTTGTGCCGGAACTGCCAGAGGATGACAAGTCCGCTGCCGACTTCGACCAACGAGTCCAGACCGAAGCCGATCAGCGCGATCGATGACGCGGCCGACCCGGCAGCTACGGCGACAACGGACTCCACAACGTTGTACGCCACTGAGGCGCCGGCAAGCAGTTGGGCTCGGCGTCCCAGTTGCTGTCGACGGTCCTCAGAGATCGCGGCAATGGTCAATGAGTGAGAGCGGGCGGAGTTCACTGGGCCACCCCAGCCCCGTGGCGCGGGCACAGCGTGACCGCGTCCCCGGTCAAACCCAGCAGGCGTTCAGCGCCGCGCAACAGATCCATCGTCGCCTCGGGGTGGGCCAGCGCGTAGATCGAGGCCCGCCCCTCGGGCCGCATCGTTACCAGCCCACAATCGAGCAGACACGCCAAGTGTCTGCTCACCGTCGACTGCGCCAGACCGAGGTGGGCGACCAGGTCGACCACGCGGTGTTCACCCAGGCTCAGATGCTGCACGATCGTCAACCGGGAGGTGTCGCTGAACCCGTGGAACAGGCATGCTGCGGCCGCCAAGGCTTCCTGCTCTCCAATTAGGGACTCATCGCGCATTTGCTTTGTCATCGCCACAAGACGATATTACTTCGGGTGGGGCCCCGCAAGGGCCGCTCGACCCGCACCACCATGGACGGGGTCTTTGCCTGCGGGGACTTGGTCGACCACACCTACCGTCAGGCCATCACCGCCGCCGGCTCCGGGTGCGCGGGCGCCCTCGACGCCGAACGATTCCTTTCCCACTGAGCAGCGGCGGGTGCCCAGGGTTACCCCCCTTTCGCGTCCTGCAGTGCCCGCGTGGTCGGGTGGGGCAGCAGAGTCAGCCCGTGGGCCGTGGACGGCCCGGTGGGGGTGTGGCGTGCGAGTTTGTCGCGGGCAGCCTTCACGGTGACGGTCAGCTGGGCGACCTCCCCGGGCCAGCCACGCTCCTCGGCTTCGACGATGCGTTCTTCGAGGTTGGTGATGATCGCGGCCAGCCGGTCGAGTTGGGCGGGGTCGACTCGGAGTACGGGGCAGCGCAGGCAGGCGTGTTCGTGTTCGCAGCGGGAGCCGTAGGGGCGGGCGCAGCTGCCCAGTTCGACCCGGCGCAGGGTGAAGTGTTCTTCGAACTCTTCCCATTCGGCGTCGGTGGGTTCGCGGTACTCCTGCGGGGGACGGCCGGTGCGCCGGTTGTCGACGAAGGTGCGGTAGGTGCGGATCAGGTCGTCTTGGAAGACCGCGACGTAGGGTTCGGTGCTGGTCAGGTGCCGATGGCCCAGGATCTTGGAGGCGATGTGCAGCGGGAGCCCGTCCTGGACGGCTGTGGTGGAGAAGATCCGACGAAAGTCGTGCGGGGTCAGGTGGATTGGTTCACCGGCCCGGTCGCGTAACTCCATGCGGACGAACAAGGCTTTGAGCCATTGCCGCAGGCTTGTGGTGCCGATGACGGTGGGCCCGCTGCCGTAGTCGCGTTGGAACAGGTGCGGCAGCCGGGGCCCGACGGTGCGTTCGTAGTGGTCGTAGCGGGCTACCAGCGGGATCGTGCCGTGGTTCTGGTTGCGCAGCCGGCTGATCACCAGGGCCAGGACGCTGGCCAGTTCGGGCGTGACCAGCAGGAGGCGTTCCTGGTTGGTCTTGGACGGGATGACCTGCAGCAGCGGCACGGTCTCACCGGTGGTGGACAGTCGGTGGGAGACCAGCGCGAGGTGGGTGAGTTCGAGGAGTTCCTCGATCCGAAGGCCCGTGTGGCGCAGGGTTTCCACGATGGCCCAGAGCCAGAACGCGTCGTGTTCGCGTCGGGTGGTGCTGAACCGCTCCCCGGTCTCAAGGTCACGAACGACATATGAGGTGCCCGGCGGCAGACCCCGGGCGGCTTTGACGTACCCGTCCTCGCGGACGTAGCTGCGGCCATCCACGGTCAACAGGTCATCGAGCGGGGCCTTGGCGGCGGCCTCGCGCAGGGCGCGGGCCTGGGCGAGTTCGCGTTCGAGATGGGCGACGATCTCGGGCAGGAGGGGGACGCGTTCTCGGATTCGTTGGTGGATCTTGGCCCGCACGTGCAGTTTGCGTCGGTTGAGTCCGGTCGCGTCGGCGCGGGTGACCGGGGAGGGCACCGCGTAGGGGACGATGGAGGGGTCTTCGTGGGCCCAGTCGCGCAGGTCGAGGTAGAACGAGCGGACGTTGAGCAGGATGTAGCCGCTGCTGGCGCGTGGCCGGGTTTCGCCGTTGACGCCGACCACCGTGGCTAGGCGTTCTTTCCAGGCGGTGATCACGTCGGCAGGGAGGGCGAGGGTGTCGATGCCGGGGTGGTGCTTTTCGATGTCGGCCCAGAAGTTGCCGACGATGTCAGCGGCCAACCCGGACAGCGTGGTGTAGTCCACCGAGGTCTTGCGCTCTTGCAGGTAGCGCACGAAGAGGTCGCGGATCGGTCCGGGGGTGATGTCGTAGCGGTCGACCAGGTGGGCCACGCTCCGCTGCTCCCACACCTGGTGACACCCGGCCGCGCGCACTCCGAGTTGGAGGAGCTGGGCGGAGCGGAACGCGAACAGGTCGTTCTTGGTGATGGCGGGCAGGTCGTGGCCGGTGTGGAGCATGACGCGGGCCAGGACGGTCCAGCAGTCGTGCTGGGTCTTGGCGCTCATGTGCCGCCGGTCCATGCCGTCTTGGAGGCGTTGCCGCAGGTCGGGGTCCTGTTGGGCGAGGATCTGTCGGTACCCGATCGCGGTCTTGAGGGCGGAGAAGTACGGGTAGTCCGGCAGGATCACCCGGGCCACGATCAGGGTCCTGATGCCGGAGACGGCGATCGCGCGAACGCTGGGTGCGATCCGAGGGTCCTGACCGTGACGCCTCAGGATCCACGAGTCCGGGTCGGTGTTCGCGCCGGCCGCGATCCACCGGTCGTGCCAGCCGTCCCCGGGGAAGGTCTCCAGCCAGTCCAGGACCCAGCCGATGCCCTCGACGAGCTCGTTGTGGTCGTGCACGACGGTCGGCCAGTCCGGCAGCTTCATGGCGATCCTCAGCACCTCGGCGCGGTCCGCCTGATCGTGAGGGCCGGGGAAGGTGACCCCGACCAGCTCCGGATGCAGCCGCAGCCGGCTGCCGACCTTGGCCATCTGCTCGTGGCGCAGCGCGCTGATCACGGCAGCAACCCGTCGCCGAAGAGGACCGCCAAATCAGCCGACCTGTAGGCGGTGGCCACCGGGGCCGGGTCGGGCTTGGGTTCTTGGAGGCGGGCCAGGTGGGCGGCGACCTTCTCAACGGTGTGGCTGAACCGCACCGGGTTCAGTGGAGGGTCCTGACCTCTTCAGGGAGGCTGGAGTCATGCCCGCACCAAGGAAGTACAGCGACGAACTGCGTGAGCGCGCCGTCCGCATGGTCGAAGCGACATTGAAGGAGAACCCTGGGTTGGCGCACAAGCGTGCCTGTTCCCAGGTCGGTGATCAGCTGGGGATCCCCGGCGCTACGTTGCGGAACTGGTTCCGCACGGGCGTCGCCGGCTCGGTCTCACCGCGCGCGGTCGTGGTGAGCAAGGACCCGGTTGCTCGGATCGCGGAGCTGGAGAAGGAGAATCGAGAGCTTCGTCGAGCCAACGCGATCCTCAAGAGTGCGTCGGCTTTCTTCGCGGCGGAGCTCGACCGCCCCTCACCTCGTTGATCGCCTACATCGACGCGCACAAGGCCCAGTTCGGGGTCGAGCCGATCTGCACCGTCCTTACCGAGGCGGAAGCGAAGATCGCCCCGAGCACCTACTACGCCGCCAAGTCCCGGCCGCCGTCGAGACGTGCCCTCGCCGACGCCGCGCTCGATGAGCGGATCGAGAAGCTCTATGAGGACAACTATCGGGTGTACGGGGTCCGGAAGATGTGGAAGGCCCTGAACCGGCAACAGGTCCTCGACGAGGCCGGCCAACCGACCGGTGAGCGGTACGCGCCGGTGCCGCGCTGCACCGTCGCGCGCCGCATGCACGTGCTAGGTGTTCACCCCGGATAGGTTGGGTACGCGCGCGGCTGGGGGATGTCCCTTGAGTGCGGTGTGGCCTCGGTGGTGATTGTAATGGTGCAGCCATTGGTCGAAGGCGGCGACTCGCTGGGTTTCGGAGGTGTAGGGCTGGGCATAGGCCCATTCCTCGAGCATGATGCGGTTGAACCGTTCGACTTTGCCGTTGGTTTGGGGTCGGTAGGGGCGGGTGCGTTTGTGTGTGATGTCGTCGCCGAGAGCCTTTTTGAAGGCGTTGGAGCGGTAGCAGGCGCCGTTGTCGGTCAAGACTCGTGTCACGGTGATCCCGGCGGCGTTGAAGAAGGCGTTGGCGCGTTGCCAGAACGCGGCGGCGGTTTCCTTCTTCTCGTCGGTCAGGATTTCGCTGTAGGCCAAGCGGGAGTGGTCGTCGACGGCGTTGTGGATGTAGGCATACCCGGGCCGGCGGTTCGTGGCGGTTCTGGTCTTGTTCCGGGTACCCGCGGCACGGCCCAGCACTTTGTGGCCGCCGCCGTCGGGGATCCGGCCGAGTTTCTTGATGTCGACGTGGACCAGGTCGCCGGGGGCGGCGTGCTCGTAGCGGCGTTTCTCGGCGCGTGAGGTTTTGATCCTGGCTCCGGTAGCAGGATCGGTCCATCGCAGGGGTGGGCAGCCGTAGCGCCTGATGACCTTGTGGACCGTCGAGGGGTTCAGGTGAAGGTGGTAGGCGATCCGGGCCGGGCCCCAGCGCTTGGTTACACGCAACCCGACGATGCGACGCTCGGTGCGCTGCGAGAGTTGATGCGGGCAATGCTTCGGGCGAGAGGACTTGTCGACCATCCCGGCCAGGCCCTGTTCGCGGTAACGCTGCGCCCAGCGGCGGGCGGTGTTGACCGCGACACCGAAACGTTCCGCGGCTCGCCGCAGGGTCCAGCCCTGGTCAACGACGAGCTGGGCCAGGTGCAGACGTCCGGTTTCGGTGAGTATGGCGTTACGGTGGGGCATGGAAGACCTCTGTTTCGTGAAATGGGTTCTGTCGTAAGTCCCACACTTCACTCAGAGGTCTTCCCCTATGTCCAGCAGACCCGCCGCGCGTACTCAATCTCCGTGGTCAGTACACCTAGTACTCGCCCTTGATGACGAAGTAGGACCCGCGGATCACGCCGGCGAGCTTGGACTTCTGCCTCGCGAACTTGAAGGCGCCGAGCTCCGCCGGGACCTCCATGCCCTCGCTGAGCTTGAACCCAACGGCCCGTTTCGAGCCGGGTTCGACGCCGTAGAGGACGTTGATCGCCAGCCCCGACTCGTAGAAGACGTGCACCCAGTGGATGCCGTCGACATCGGCGATGCTGACCTCGAGCGGCCGCGATGCGACGACGATGCCCCGCTCGTCACGGAGGATCCGCGCCACCCAGGCCACCGTCTCGGCGGCCTCCGCGGCCGGCGTGACCGTGAAGACGTGGTCGTACTTGTTCCTGAAGTAGCGCGCCTCGTTGGCCCGCAAGCCGGCGAGCGCGTCGGCGAAGGGCGAGGACTCCAGACCCTGCGTGGACACGGTGACGAAGTCGACGATGTGGCTCACGGTGCCTCCCAGCGGACGATGGTCCGCGACGCTAGCACGGTGTGCCGGAGCGCGCGCCGAACTGCCGGATGAGCCCGACGTACCAGGCGACGAAGAAGACATTGGCCAGGTAGAACAGCGGCTGGAGCCCGGGCACCTGTCCCAGTCCGGTCAGGAGTCCCGCGCTCAGCGCTGTCGCCCCGAGCCACCGGTGACCCGCGCGCCGGTAGAGGACCCCGAAGGTCGCGAACGAGACGGCGACCAGAACGAACCCGAAGGCGTTGAGGGAGCGCTGCGTCTGGTCCAGCGCGGCGACCGACGGAGCGGATCCGCCCATGAGCGCGGTCTGCGCGGCGGCGTGCTGGACCGTACGCCCGACGATCCCGAGTAGATCTCCGGTGAGGGCACAGCCGGTGGCCACGAGGATCAGCACGGTCCCCGAGGAGCGCAGGGTGCGATGCAAGGCAGGCACGGTGAACGCGTCGAACAGACTCACAGCAGCCAGGGCCGCCGAGCCGATCAGGGCAGGGGCGGGGTGGAGCCGAACAACCCCGACGTCGGCCACGCTCGCGCCACCGAGGGCGGACATGGCCGTACCGCCCACGAGCAGGGCCACTAAGGCCGCTGCTGCCGCCACGGCGCCCAGTCGTCGAGTCGCCGCCAGCGTGCTCTCGAGGGACTGCTCCGGGGGCTCGCCCGCGGTGGCGGCGAGTCGTGGGATCACGGTGGTGTCGGGGGTGGGGCTCATGACTCCTCCTATATAACGGCCCTACATTACGTGGATTATATGCACGCTATATTTGGGTGATGCAAGGAGATCCCTGGTGAGCACACCTCGACGGTCCGGTCGGCCGGTCGCGCCGACCGAGCTGCGGGAGGGCATCGTGGCGACAGTGCTGGGCCTGCTACTGAGCAGCCCCGATGTCGAGCAGGTGACCATCGCGCGGATCACTGAGGCGGCCGGCTGCACCCCGCCCACGCTCTACCACTACTGGCCTAGCCGGTCCGCATTGCTCCTCGAGGCCAGCGCCCGCGGGTGGGAGACCTTCCGTTCCAGCCAGGCGCTCGCACCTGGCAGCCCCGACCCCCGGGAGCGGTTGCGGGCGAGGGGCCAGGCGTACCTACGCTTCGCCATCACTCACCCCGAGCTGTTCCGGGTGCTCTTCCTGTCTCGTTCGGAGGAGGTCGAGCGAGGCAGCGCCCTCGACGACCTGATCGACGACGTTGCCGCCGCCATCGACGAGGGGTATCTCTTCGGTGACGCCGGCCAGCTCGCCTTGGGGTTGTGGGCGACGGCGCACGGCGTGGCCGCCCTTGCCTATGCGAACCCTCCCTTCGCCGAGCACGCCCCCGCCCTCCTGGACCAGCTGACCGATCGGCTGCTGGCCCGACCGGCGGACAAGGCCCTCCGCCGAGCGCCGGGGGACAAGAGCTGAGCCCGCCGATGGCGTCGAGACACTGACCCCAGAACACACCTGCCGTCGCCCTATGCCGTGCTCCACATCTCGACGCAACGGCCTCTTGCGCCGAGGCGTGAAGCAGAGGGGTTCCTCCACCATCCCCCGAAGCAGAGCGGTGCTGCGTCTCTACCCGAAGCAAAGGGCAACTGCACCGCCTGGGAACAGATGGCCGCTGCACCGCGACCCGAAGCATGGACGCTGCACCGCGACCCGAAGCACAGGGCCACTGCACCCAACTGCGAGGGATAGGGGTATTGCGTCGAGCTACGGAGCACGGCATAGGGCGCGGAGGGGCTTCTCGAGACCGGGCTGTTGAGGCGTCAGCGGCAGGCGTGCGGTCCGAGTCCTGAGCGCTGTCCCTTGGAGGGACCCTGTCCGGACCCCGGGATCTCCCCAGGGCGGACCCCCGGCGGGACCGTGCTGGCTAGCCCGGCAACCAGGCAGGCCACCACGGCGGCCGGTTGAGGCCGCCGCAGGCGGGGACGGACACGGGGTAGCCGACGGGCGCGGAGGTCTGCCCCAGCCACCCGAGCGCGAAGACTAGTGTCACGACGACCACGACGAGGGCATACGCAGCCGGCCGGGCCCACCATCGCACGAGTTCGAGCACCGCAAGCCCCACCAACGCAAGCGCAGCGATCCCCAGTGCCGGACCTAGCAAGGCCGCCCCCGCGTTGATGCCGATCCGACACTCCACCACCGCTCGGCTGCGGAGGACGTAGGCCACGGAGAAGGCCGCGACCACGGCAACGGGGCCCAGCCACCACGGACCCCGGGTGGCCGTTCCGCGCGCTGACCCTGACACCACGCCGGCGAGTCTAGGATGACGCGCTGGGATCTTGCTGGCACCGACCCTGACCCGGCGGACACGGCACCGGGCTAGCGTGCCGTGGGGCCCACCTCGAGCCTCGGAGTCGCGGCTCGCGGGGGTCCTGCTCCAGGCGGTCACTCGTGTCCAGAGGGTCGACCCGGCCGGGGACGGTGACGCTGCGTCAACGTGGCACCGCCACTGGACCGGCCCGGTGTCGGCGCTGCCGGGGACGGGGAGGGAGCCGGGAGACGGGGACGCTGCTCAACGTGGTACCGCCACTCGACCGGCCCGGTGTCGGCGCTGCCGGGGACGAGGACGGGGAGGGGGAGACGGGGACGCTGCGTCAACGGGGTAGCGCCACTCGGCCGGCTCGGTGTCGGCGCTGCCGGGGATGGGGCCGGGGCTGAGCCCCTTGTGTCAGCACCGGGGCCGGGATGCCCGTAGCTGCTTATGCCGTGCTCCACATCCCGACGCAGCGGGTCACTGCCCCGCCAGCCGAAGCAAAGAGCCACTGCCCCGAGATCCGGAGCAACAACCTCCTGGGTCACGATCTGAAGCAGAGCCCCATTGCGTCAGCGCCCGGAGCAACAACCTCCTGGGTCACGATCCGAGGCAACGAGCCACTGCCCCGAGATACGGAGCAAGAACCTCCTGGGTCACGACCCGAAGGAACGAGACACTGCCCCGAGACACGGAGCAAAGACCCGTTGCATCGAGATACGGAGCACGGCATAGCACCCCGAAGACTTCTCGGGCCGGTCCTCACGGGCGTCAGCGACGGCCCCCAATGGGGGCCGGAACCAACGAATCAGGGTTGAGCTGCCGCCGTCGCACCGCCGGCCCGGATAGCCCTCGGCGCTCCCAGCCCCTCGCCGAGCCGATCCAGGACGTGCTCGACGAGCTCGCGGACGCCTTCGGGGTACTCCGCTTCAGCAGTCCCCTCCGGGAGCGAGCGAGCCAACGACGCGCTCACCACACCGAAGACTGCGCCCAGGATCGCGTCGAGCTCGGCCCGACGAAATGGGTTGCTCTGCAGAGAGCTCTTCGGCAGGCGCTCCCCCGCCATCAACCACAGTCGCCATTGCGCCTCCCGGACGTAGGGTGCGAGCTGGTTGTGCGCTCTCGCCAATGTCGAGACCTCGGCCATGCGCGTCAGCACCCCGGCCTTCGCCTGGTGTCGCACCAGATCACGCACGAGGGCGACCAGATTGTCTGGATCCTCGAGGTCCTGAAGGTCCGCGCTGCCGGCTGCTCGCCAGGTGTCCAGACCGTCGGCAGCCCGGTGGAGGATGACGGCCGCAACCGCCTCCTCTTTGCACGCGTAGTAGTTGGAGAAGGTGCGTCGAGAGACATGGGCCACCTCGACGATGTCGTCGACCGTCACGTCGACCCAGCCGCGGGCGCGCACCAGGTCATAGGAGATCGCCGCGAGCCGCCGCTCGGTTTCGGCTCGCTTCATCTCACGCAGCCCCATGCCACCCACAGTGAGCACTATGTCACCTGGCCGGCCCACGCCCGGCTTCGAAAACCGAGCCGAGGCCCCCTGCGAGACCCGCTCCAGGACCCGCTGCACGACCGACTCCGAGACCCACTCCGAGACCCACTCCGAGACCGCTCACAGACCCGCTCCATGACCCGTTCCGAGACCGACTCCGAGACCCGCTCCAGGACCCGCTCCGAGACCCGCTCCGAGACCCCCTCCGAGACCGCTCACAGACCCGCTCCATGACCCGAGCCGAGGTCCGCCGAGGTGCGGGTCAGGGCGGAGCGCTCAGCGCGCACCAGGCGGTCTCCCTCGATGTCCACCCGCGGCAGGACCCGGTCGAGCGAGCGAGGCAACCACCAAGCTCGCTCCCCCGCGAGGTGGAGGACTGCCGGCATCAGGGTCATCCGGATCAGGAAGGCGTCCAGGAGGATCCCCACAGCCAGGGCGAATCCGAACTGCCGGATCGTTGTGTCGTCGCCGAGAACGAACCCGCCGAAGACCGCCACCATGATCGCGGCAGCCGCGACGACAACACGGCTGGCGTGCCGAAAACCCGCGGCGACGGCCTGCCGAGCCGGCGCACCATGGATGTACGCCTCGCGCATCGAGGTGGCGAGGAAGACCTGATAGTCCATCGCGAGGCCGTAAAGAATGCCGGTGGCCATGATCGGTAGAAAGCTGAGGATCGGTCCGGTCCGGTCGACGCCGACCAGCCCGGTGAACCTCGCGTCACCAAAGGCCCGCGTCACCAGCCCGAGGGTCGCCCCGATCGAGAGCAGGAACCCCCCGGTGGCAACGACCGGGACGAGCAGCGAGCGGAAGACGAGCAGCAGGATGACGAGGGACAACACGACGACCACGCCGATGTACACCGGGATCGCCTCGCCCAGCACCTGCGACAGGTCGATATTGATGGCGGTCAGCCCGGTCACGCCCAACGGCATCACGCCGGCCAGCGACGTGCTTCGCAGTCGATGGACCAGGGCCTCAGTCGCCGGGTCCGTAGGCCCGAGGTCGGGGGTCACCTGGTAGATCGCCAGCGTGCGGGTCTGGTTCGCGCCCATGAAGCGGGCGCTGCTCACCCCGTCGACGCCCGCCAGCTCCTCGGCACGGCCGAGCAGTTCCTTGGTGTCAAAGCCCAACCCGTCGGTATGCCGGACAGTGACCACCAACGGGGCGTTCGCCCCGAGCCCGAAGGCTTCGCTCGTCGCGTCGTAGTTGACCCGCTGGGGCGAGCCGCCGGACGCCATACCGCCGTCCGGCATACCGAGTCGGAGACCGGCTGCCCCCACCGCGAGGACACCGAGGGCGATCGCAACTGAGCCGATGGTGAGGATCGGCCGCCGGGTCGTCGCCGCGATCCATCGGGCGGCAACGAGATGCTGACCGCGCCGGCGGGTGTCGGCCACCCGGCTGCGCGATCCCACGATCCGGTCGCCGACCAGTCCCAAGAGCGCGGGGAGAGCCGTGACCGAGATGGCAACGGCGAGGACAACCGTCGAGGCCGCGGTCAGAGCCATCGTGGTGACGAAGGGGATGCGCAAGGTCAACAGCGCGAGCAACGCCGTGACGACGGTCAGCCCGGCAAAGACGACTGCGCTGCCTGCGGTCCCGACGGCTCGCCCGACGGCGTCATACGGGGAGAGGTCCTCCGTGACGATCAGCGTCCGGTGTTTGTGGAGGATGAACAAGGCGTAGTCGATCCCGACCGCGAGCCCGATCATCAGCCCCAGGGCCGGAGTCGACGTCGTCATCACGTAGTGCGATGACATGGCGAAGGCGGTACCGACACCGATCGCCACGCCCAGCAAGGCCGTGAGCACCGGCAGGCCCGCGGCGACAAAGGAGCCCAGGGCCAACAGCAGGATGAGGACGGCGAACCCCAAGCCGACCGCCTCGTGCCCGCCCAGTGGGGGTTTGGTCGGGTTGAGGGCACTACTGGGGTATGCCGAGAGCCCCGCGCCCTCCACGGCCTGCTCGGTCACCAGGAGGAGATCGCCGAGCGCATACGGGGAAAGGTCGTTGAGCTGCGCGGTGAACTGGACGGGGAGAAGCGCCATCCGACCGTCGTCGCTGACCCGGATGGTGGTCAAGGTCCGGCCATCGACGCCCAGCGGACGTCCTTGGGGGGCCGTTCCGGCTGTGAGGCGGTCGAGGTCAGCCACGATTGGCGCGACGGCGGTGTCGACGGCCTCGCTGACCGCTGCGGTCGGTGAGGTCATCGTGCGTGGTCCATCGGGCAGCCCCAAGGCTGCCGGCGACAGTCCCTTGCCTTCGGCGAGCGATCTCAGGGCCGTAAGGTCGGCGAAGAGCTTCGTGGCACCGGTCACCTGAGCATGCGGAGCTTGGGTGGTCAATGCCCTTGCCCGCATCGCCAGCTCGCTCAGTGCGGTGTTGTGGGTGGATGCGGCCGCCCGGTCGAGGCTCGCGGCGAGCGTCGCGAGCTCGGGCGTGAGCTGGGCGGCGACCTTCGCCTCGACGCGGGTCGTGATCGTGGCCCGCACCTGCGCCCGCTGGTCCGCGAGCTTGCCCTCCATGTCGACGACTCGCCCCGTGGCGACGGCCCGCCGGGCGGCCTCCGCGATGGCGGTCGACCGGGCCGGCGTGTCGACCCGACCGCCGTCGTCCGCCGTGAAGACGATCGTGCCTTGGCTGCCACCAGCCTGCGGCAGCTCAGCGGTGACGGTGTCGAGCACCTGCTGCGATGGCGTGCCCTGGAGGGTGAAGCCAGTGGCGATCGTTCGCGGCTGGGTCGCCAGGAGCGCTGCCACCGAGATCAGCAGAACCAGCCACACGGCGAGCACCCGCCCGGGCCGGCGGAACGCGAACCGGGCCAGGCGGTGCAGGGCGAGGGACATGGCGACACTCCAGAGGGACGAGCCGAGGTACGGAGTAACCAACGTAGAGCATAGTTGCTCATTCGGCAATTTTGCCCTTCGCGCATACTTTGACTGGACACCCGGGCGGGCGCCCCCGGCCCCCGTCCTGGAGTGCTGTCTTGCGTCCTATGCCGTGCTCCACATCCCGACGCAGATGGCTCTTGCCTCGACATCCGGAACAAAGCGCCACTGCCTCAGAATCCGGGGCAAAGCGCCGCTGCCCCAGAATCCGGAGCAGAGCGCCACTGCGTCCAAGTACGGAGCAGAGGGCCACTGCGTCGAAATACGGAGCACGGCATAGGGAGGCAGGAGAACCCTCGCGCGCCGTCGCGGTCGCCGCTGCGCCCCAATCCGGCGCAGAGCGCCACTGCCTCAGAATCCGGAGCAGAGGGCCACTGCGTCCAGGTACGGAGCACGGCATATGGAGGCAGGAGAACCCTCGCGCGCCGTCGCGGTCGCCGCTGCGCACGGGATAGCGCGCAGCCCGGGTGCCTGCGTGTCGGAAGGACTACGAGGAGCCTGGCCGACCGATCGACAGCCGCTCGAGCAGCAGCTGCTCGAAGGCCTCCACCGACCGGTCCACGCCGGCAAGGTCGTCAGGACCGAGCACGTCGCGGGCCCGACCGGCCGCGTCGACGGCATACACCGCGGGAAGGCGAGCCGAACGCACGTCGAGCTTGACCCCGGCAGGGATCTCGTTGCGGTGCACCACCCGCAGCGGCAGCGGGAAGCGCGAGACGAGAAGATCCCACTCCCGCTTGCGGCGCATCGGCGAGTGGGTGATGTCGCAGAGCTGGCACTCGACGCGGCCGAGCAGATGCCCGACGACATAGCGCATCTCGCCGAGGAGCCCACCGTCGGCGTTGTACACGCCGAGCACTTCGACCACCGAGCCACCGTTGACCGTCATGCGAGGTGTCTCTCCCGGCGCCGTCAACGCTTCGCCGGCACGAGCTCGCGCAGCCCCGGCAGCACCTGGTCGGAGAAGGTCGACAGGAAACGCTCCTGGTCGTGCCCTGGCCCATGCACGACGAGGTGGTCGAAACCGAGGTCGGTGTACATGCGCAGCGCCTCGACGACGTCCGCGGCTCGGGAGGCCACGACCCAGCGCCGGGCCACGTGCTCGATCGGCAGCTCGTCCGCGGCGCGCTCCATCTCCGCCGGGCTGTGAATCGAGTGTTTCTGCTCGGCCGACAGCGACAGGGGCGCCCAGAACCGGGTGTTCGACACCGCCAGCTCGGGGTCCGGGTCCCAGGACACCTTGACCTCGATCATCCGGTCGATCGACCCGCGGTCCCGACCGGCCAGGTCCAGACCCTCGTCGACGGCCGGGACCAGCTGGTCGGCATACAGCTCGCGGCCCTTGCCCGACGTGCAGATGAAGCCGTCGGCGACCCGACCGGCATACCGCGCGACGAGAGGTCCGCCGGCCGCGACGTACACGGGCACAGGGTCGGCCGGACGGTCGTAGATCGCCGCGTCGAGGGTGCGGTAGTACTCGCCCTCGAAGGTGACCCGGTCGGCGGTCCACAGCTCGCGCATGAGCCGGATCGACTCGCGCAGCCGGGCGAAACGCTCCTTGAACTCGGGCCATTGAGCGCCGTCGACCGACCCGACGGCGACCTCGTTGAGCGCCTCACCCGTGCCGACCCCGAGCATCACGCGCCCGGGCGCCAGGCACGCCATCGTCGCGAAGGTCTGCGCGAGCACGGCCGGGTTGTACCGGAAGGTCGGCGTCAGCACCGACGTCCCGACGAGCACCCGCTCGGTCCGCGCGAGCACCCACGGCATCCATGCGAGCGAGTTGGGCGCGTGGCCGCCCTCCAGCCGCCACGGCTGGAAGTGGTCGCTGATCGTCACCGAGTCGAACCCGAGCTCCTCCGCCCGCACCGCGTATGCCGCGAGCTCACCCGGCGCGAACTGTTCCGCCGACGCCTTGTAGCCGATGCGCAACCCGGGCCCACTCGTCATCTCGGCCAACTCCTGTCTGTGGATGCCGCGAGACTACGCCTCGGCCTCCGGAACCTCCCAGGCACCGACCCCGCCCGACCGACGCCATTCGCCCAGGAGGGTGACCGTCCGCGCGCCCAGGCCGAGCGCCACGGCTGCTCGCAGGTCGGCCAGAGTGTCCACGTCGTGGCGGGCCGGCGCGGGTGCGTCAGCCAAGGGATGCAAGCCCAGCGAGGTATGCCGCTCCGCCGATCCGACGCCGTACCCGGTCAGGACGGCTTCACCCGGGCGAGCGACGACCATCGTCGTGCCCCCGCCCCCGCGGTCGGTGACGAAGGAGGCCGGGAAGGGGTCGGCCTGACGGAGGACCTCTGAGACATCGGACGGGCGCAGACACGGCAGGTCGGCCGGAACCACGAGCACGCCGCGGTCCGGGTGGTCGTGGACCGCCGCGACCACGGCGGCGGCAACGGCTGCGTCCAAGGTCGCCGTGTGGTCGGGCACGACCTGGGCGCCGAGCCCGGACGCCAGTGCCGCGATGTCGGCGTCCGCGGTCACGACGAGCACCGCGGCGACGTCGGCACACCCGGTGACCGCGGCGAGAGTGTCGGCGGCGAAGGCGAGGGCGAGCTGACGCCGCTGGTGCCCCGGGAGGGCCAGGCGCGACTTCGCCCGCCCCAGAGCCTTCACGGGCACGACGGCGGTCACGAGCGACAGATGCGGTGCGGCATACGAAAAGTCTGTCGTCGTGCTGGCCACGCGGCCCGAAGCCCGGTCGGCCATCCTGCGATCCACCCGCGATCGTAACCACACGTTCCTGAGCGACGTGAGGCGCACCTCGCGGCGCGGTCACGACCGAACCGCGACGCCTGTCACCCAACGACCGGGTTGGCCGAGGTCACCGCCAGGTCGCCCGGTCGCAGGCCCGGCAGCCAGGTGCGCAGGTCGTTCTCCTGGGACGGGTTGGTCGGCTCGCGGACGGCCAGGCCGTCGGCGAAGTAGATGACGGTCATCACCGCCCGCATCGTCTCGGTGGTGTTGCCGCCCGCCTTGTGGACCGTCCACCCCGAGTGGAAGGTCGCGTCACCGGCCCGCATCGGCCGCGGCTCGGCGAGGGCAAACCCGCGCTCGGCGATCAACGCGTCGAAGTGCGCCTCGCTGGCATCCGAGATCGTCACGTCGCTCAGCGCCCCCTCGGCGTGCGAGCCGGTGGCGAAGGTCAGCCCACCCATCGACGGCACGATGTCGACCAGCGGCATCCACATCGTGATGCACTGGTGTCCGTCGAGCGGCCAGTACATCGCGTCCTGGTGCCACGGCGTGTACCCGCCGCCCGGCTCCTTGAAGAGCGCCTGGTCGTGGTAGACCCGCACCCGCTCGACCCCCAACAGCTGGGCCGCCACCGAGGCGAACCGTTCGGCGAGGACGAAGCGCGCCACCGTCTCGTCGTCCCGCCACAGGTTCATCACCTGGACGAAGGCCTTCCCGTAGGTATCGCGCTCCGCCAAAGGAACTGCTTTTTCCGTATGCCGAGCCGTCGCCGCTGCGATCGCCGGCGCGAAGTGCGCTACCTCGTATGACGCCGCCAGACCCTGAACGAGCAGGTGTCCCTCGCTGCGGTACCGATCGACATCCTCGCCCGAGATCCGGTGCGCACCGGCAAGGGCCGTACCCATGGACATCAAGATCCCTCCGTGAGCTCGTGACCCTCGTGACTCGTTGCGTCCTGCGTGGACCCGTGACCTGGCCTGACCCACTCGGTACAGCGTGGCCGACTGAACGGCTCACTGTCCGGCATCCAGTGGCTAAGAGCGGTATGTTCTGGTCGATGAATCGCATGCGCGAGACAGCAGGACCGACCCGATCGGTGGTCTCCGTGCGGCCCTCCATCCCCGTCCGGCTGGGCCGGGTCGAGATGACCGGACGGATCGAGGCGGGGCGCGGCATACATCCGCGGGCACCCCGTCGGTACCCGTCGCACGCGATCATGCTGGTCACCGGCGGCACCGGCCGCTACCGCGGCGTCGATGACACGGCGCCGCTGTCAGCAGGATCGCTCGTGCTCGTCCGGCCCGGCGAGCCGCACTGGTACGGGCCGGCGGCCGGGGCGAGCTGGGACGAGGTCTTCTGCGCCTTCAGCGGGCCGGTGTTCGACCTGGCGGTGCGTCGCGGCGCCCTCGGTGGCGCGAACCGAGTCGCCGCGGTCGCCGACCCCGCTCGGCTGGCCGCATACCTGGAGCGGCTCAGGCTCGCCCCGCCACCGACGACCTCCACCGCCCAGGACGCCGAGGCTCTCGACCTCCTCGTCCTCGTGGAGCAGGCCCTGACGCCGACAGCGCCCGAGCGGCCGGCCGTCGGCTGGCTCGCGCGGTCGATGCAGCTGCTCGCCGCGGACGACGGCGGAGGGCTCATGGAGATCGCCGCCGCGGTGGGACTGCCGTACGAGACGTGGCGGCACCGGTTCCGCGACCAGGTCGGGGTCGCGCCGGCGCGCTACCGCCGCGAGGCCCGCCTGCGCTCCAGCGCAACCTTGTTGACGATGACGAGCCTGTCGGTGACTGAGATCGCCCACCGCACCGGGTTCGTCGACGACCGGCACCTCTCCCGGCACTTCACCCGCGCATACGGCCTCACGCCGGGTCGGTTCCGCTCGCAGGGCGGGTCGCGGTGAGGAGAGTCGCCGACCCGAGAACTACCGGGCTGCTAGACATGGCCCCATGACGGAGATGGGCAAGACGGAACGACGGCTCACCGCGAGCGCGACGGCGCTCGTCGGAGCCTTCCAGGTCGCCCTCGCTGCAGGTGCCCCATGGGGAGACTTGGCCTATGGCGCCGCCAACCCGGGGACACTGCCCGCCGGGTACCGAGCGGCCAGTGCCGGAGCCGCACTCGCCTGGGGTGCCACCACTGTTGCCATCACCCGTATGCCGATCCCCGTCACGCAGCGGGGGCGCAACGGACTCGCCGTCCTCGCTGCCGTAGGTCTGGTCGGCGCCACGATGAATGCGATCTCGCCCAGCGTCGGCGAGCGGGCCCTGTGGGCCCCGGTCAGCCTCGCCCTCGGTCTGGGCGCGCTGCGGCTAAGGTCGGTGGGGTCCGGCTCCCGATAACCGGCCGGTCGTCGCGGCCCAGGTCAGCGCGCGAACGTCGCGGCCTCGGTGTCGAGATAACGCTGCGCCGTCCGCGACGCGAGCACCCGGACCAGCGGCGCGAGCAGCCCGGACCACTCGAACCGCAGATCCAGCACTGACCCACCCTCGGCCGCCGTGACCGTGTGGGTCGCCGTGCTGACCAGCCCCGGGGAGCGAGCGACCCAGGTGAAGCCCTCGAGGGGGCGCCATACCGTCACGTCGTAGACGGCGGCCGGCAGCCCCGGCTGGCGCACCTCAAAGCGCGAGCCGACGCCCGTCGGGTCGGGGCCGCCGAGCCGGCGCACCGAGGTCACGGTGGGGAGCAGCTCGCCCCACCGTTCGACGTCGGCCATCAACCCCCAGATGTGCTCGACCGAGTGGGTACTGCGGGTCGTTGCTCGGGTCATGGTCGCTTCCTTCCTTCGGTATGCCGTGGACCGTGTCGCCGCCGACCGTACCCCCGGAGGGTGACCCTGTCTGCGGGCGCGGCGAGGCCGGTGAGCTTAACCCCGCCACGGTTGTTCGAGTCTGCCCCGGCTGCAGGCGTGGCACACCTGAACAACCGTGGCGGACACCGACTCAGGAGTGCGAGCGGCTGCTGACAAGCGCGCGAGCCCAGCGGCCACGGGCTCGACGAGGACGAGAAGCCCGCACACCTGAGCGTTCTCGAAAGCCGGCTCGCCGAGAGATGGCAAATGGCTGGAATCCGAGCCGATTCGGCGTGCCATACCAGCCATTTCCCATCTCTCGATGTGGGAGAGCGCCGGCGCGGGGCGGGGCGGGGGGCGGGACGCGAGCGCTTGAGCGCGCCGGTGCGGGTTGACGCCCGACCGCCAGGCTCCCGCCACCGCTCGACGCTCAGCCACCCGTGCGCTACCTCTGTCGGCTCGCCGTCCTCCCACCAAGTCTCGGGAACCGACCGTGCTCCCCGTCCGGTGGCCGGCATTCGAACGTGCAGTATGCCGAAACCGGGCCGACATACTGGGGCATTTCGGGCGCGGGAAAGGACTTCTCACCGGCCGGTCGCATCCTCGGCGCCACGGTTGTTCGGTTTTGCCACGGTTGCAGACGTGGCAAGACCGAACAACCGTGGCGGGCAGGACTCAGGTCCTCGAGCGACCGCGGACGAACGCGCCGACACCGGCGGCCACCAGGGCCGGCACGGTGAGGACCAGGAGTGCGGCCACCTGAGCCCAGGTGCGCGGGGCGCTGGGGTCGGCGGTCTCCACGCCGAGGAGCAGCCCGAGCGCACGGGAGATGGCGATGCTGCTGCCGACGAGCAGGGCCGCGAGGACCATCCTCGGTCGGAACCAGCGGCCGACCGCGAAGGCGACGCCGAGCAACGCGAGCAGGGTCACCTGGTTGGCGATATCCGAGGGTGAGCGGTCGACGAAGGCGATGCCAACCAGCGCCGCGACGAGGACCGCCCACCTGGTCGCGCCGGGACTGGTTTGCGCGGTCGACCCCCTGGCAGGTCCGTCGTCGGGAGTGCGGGGCCGGTTCTCATGGCTGTTCATCGGTATAGTCTACATAGATAGATCAAAGAGTCACGCAGGGGGGGCTCGCCCGGCACAGCGACGGCGGGCGGCCACCCCCAGCCGGGCGGCCAACAGGGCCGGCAGGACGAGGACGAACAGCCCGACGGCACTCATCACCCCGGTGGACCCGGCTACTGGCGCGATGCCATGGCCGAGAGCGGCTGCGGCGAAGAGCTGGGCCAGCTGTGAGATCGCCACCGCCGAACCGACCGCGACTGCCGACGGCACCGCCGCGGCCGGCCGAGCGGCCCCGAGGAGAGCGCACCCCACGAGCAAGGCCGCCAGTGTGACCTGCGATGCATCGTCCGAGGTGCCGAGTCCGTCGAGACCCACGACCACTGCGCCGACGACCAGAGCCGCCGGGTGTCCGGCGGCGCGGGCGACCATACGGCCGGCCTCGCGCACGACCAGCCACAACCCGCCGCGCAGCCACCGCCGCCGCTCGACCCCCTCGGGGACGACGGAGAGCTCGGCGACGAGGCCCCGGACCAGCTCGCCCGAGCTCCCGGCGAGCCGGGCCGCCGACCAGGTCAGGGCCCGCTCGGTCACGCTCACGGCCGGGCCTGCGCAGGTCGAGGAGGTGCCCACGGCGACCCCGGGGCGGCGCGGGCGACAGCGACCGCTCGACCCTCCGCGGTGAGTCGGTACAGATGCCGTCTCGGCCCGGTCCCCTCGTCGTCGGTCGCCCAGCGGGCTTCGACCAGGCCGGCCTCGAGCAGTCGGCGCAGGATCGGGTAGAGCGTTCCCGAGGCCAGCCCCGTTGTCCGGGAGAGCGCATATCCGTGGTGCCACGCGGCCGGGTCCTCGACCAAGGCGGCCAGGGCGGCCTGGGTCTGCGGCGAAGCGAAGCGCGGGCGCGGCATACCGAAAGTCTACCTAACAAGACCTCGCGACTGCGCAGCCAGACGCAGAATACGAGCTCGTCCAAGCACAAGACACCCACGCGCAAGCCCTGGCCCGCATGGATCGGGCCCGACGGGAGCAGGAGGCCACAGACGCCGCAGGCTATGACCAGCCCGGCGAGGACAGCACCCGCACCAGATGAGGCTGTTCAAGCCCAAGACGATCATCGGTACACCCTCGACCGGTGCTCAATGTCGAGAGCCAGGATGACCAGGCGGTCGTCGTAGATGTCCACCACGACGCGCCAGTCCCCTATCCGGTAGCGCCACAACCCGGTCAGCGGACCGGTCAGTGCCTTCCCACGCGAACGGGGGTCATCGGCTCGTTCGACATCGGCCAGGTAGTCGGTGATCCGCTTGGCCATCGGCCGGTCCTTGCGGGCCAGGCTGCGCAGCGACTTGGCGGCGTCCGGGTGCAGCTCAATCGTCCAAGCCAAGCTCGGCCACCACCTCGGCCAAGGTCTCGGTAGCCACCGCTCCTGAGCGCACCTCGCCGACGCGCGCAGCGATGTCGTACTCCCACTCGACCTGTGGGAGACCGCGCTCGATCGCCTCGCGCAGATAGAACGAACGTGAGCGGTGCGTCCGCTCGGCAAGGGCATCGAGGCGTCGCTGTGTCTCCTCGGGGATGCGCACGCTCGTGGTCATCTCTGCTCCTGACCTTTGTATTCGGCTGACTACAGTGTATTCACTCTGTCAAGGCTGGGCCTCGGGCGGCAGGTCAGTCGCGGTAGTGCGCTACGCCCCGATTCGTCATTGGAACGGCGGTTACGACGCGCGATCCATCGTCGAGGGTTTCGATCCCGAACGGCGCGTGGTGGATGTGCTGGGTCTCGTCGTGCGCCCACGCGGCGTTGTGCGCCTCGACGTACGCCTCGGGGGTCATCCATGTCGTTCCGGTCGTGGCGGGACCACGCCACGGCGCAGGCCCGATGGCCTGGTTCAGCTTGATCCGAGCAACTGTGCTCTTCGGAATGCGGAGCATGGCCGAGGTCTCCCGGACAGAGCTCCCGGCTTGCAATGCGTCATAGACGAGCGCATAACGCAACTCCGCCTCGACCTCGGCTGCGGCAGCAGCGGCAGCTCGGGCGCGTTCGTAGGCGAGGAGGGCGGCATCCATGCTCGGTTGGTGCAGCATATGAGGGCCTTTCGTGATCCTGTCCCACCGTGGGACACCTGCACTGTCCCACGGTGGGACAGTCTCGATCAAGTACCTCTGGGGGCGCAGGGTCAGCGGACCAGACCCAGCGCCGGGACGGGGCGCGCGCCTGACTCCAGGCGGTGCAGCCGGCGCCGTACCGACACTGTGCGTGGGCAGCGGCGCAGGAACAGGGCCAGAGTGGGCCCCAGCCCGGCGCCGTCGGCTGCGTCGTCGCCACGATCGGTCAGCATCGTGTGCCATCGCCGCTCCCACACCGGCATTGCGTAGCTGACGGCGCCGATGCACCCGATCGTCACCGCAAGCCAGAGCTGGTGCTGGGTAAGGCACTGCACGACGGCGACGCCGATCACCACGACCCGCAGGCGCCAGGCCAGTGAGGTGAGCGGAAGACGAGCGCCAGCGGAGGAGATCGCCTGGCAGATCGCCCGCAGCAGCTGCCACGGCAAGGTCCAGAAGGCGAGCACCGGGTCCTGACGCACCAGTCCGCCTCGAACCAGGCCGGCGGCGTGCGCGATCACGGCGGCCGCCTGCTCGTCCGGGAGGCTGCCATCCTCGATCGCCTCCAGCAGCCCGCTAGAGAGCACCACCGTGTGCCTGCCGAACCCTCCGGCGGCGATCGCCTTCTCCCCCGCCCGCACCCGCAGCTGCACCACCGGCGGTCCGAGTCCGGCCCGGCATAGCAGCGTGAGTGCCCCGGCCAGGCAGTCCAGCTCGGCCGGGGAGACGGGCCGGGAGAGCACCAGGAGCCTGGCAGCAGCCTCCTCGGCCGCCCCGACCGCCAGCGTCGCCGCCGCTAGCAGGCCGCCGGCGAACACGAGCAGAGCGGCCGGCGCCGGCAGAACCGCCCCAACCATGCAGGTCACTGCCGTGCTGATCAGCACGCCCGGCGTGACCGCCAGGGCCTTGGTCATCCAGCGAGTCATACCCGCCACCTCCATCCACGCCCCGGGACCGCGCCCGGAGTCTTGCTCGTGTTCTTGACCCGCCAGGGCCGGTCTCCCACTTTCGGTGGGTGAGGCCAGTGTCCACACGGGCACTGACACGTCGCCGGTTATCCACACCGGCCGGATTCCGTGAGCGGGATACCCGCCGGATCCGGCTCGATGGGGACGACACGAACCCGAAGGAGCCAAGACCATGACCGGCACCACCCACCCTCAGGCCGCGGCCTACGACACCTGGGCCGAGGTGGTCGTCCTGCTCGACGAGGCCGCCAACCGCGGCTACCGCGACAGCGCGACCGACCCGGCACTGCACTCCACCGCCCTGGCCGCGCACGCCCTGGCGGCCGCCGCGCTCGAGCTGCTGCCGGTTGAGCAGCGTGCTCGGGTCGATCAGATCCCCCCTCCGGCGGCTGCGTCGTCGATCGTCCTTATCCGCACCGCCGAGGCCGCGACCAGGCGCCACCCCGTCGAGGACCTGCCCCTCGGGGCCTCCGAGATCATCGTCGCGATCTGCGACCTGATCGGGGAGCTCGGAGCGTGAGCGGCCCCGAGCCGCCGGTCGATGGCCGCAGCGTCGGTGAGCTGCTCCTGGACGCCGACCTGACCGCCCGCGCCAGCCTGTGGGACCCCAGACCAGAGCAAGCCAAGGATCAAGCCCGTAGCTGGGGCGAGCTCGCCGAAGCCGCCGCCGACCTCTGGGCCAGCATCCCCGACCCGAGCGCCGACCCCAGCATGAGCCGGATCGCCGAGCTCGCCCGCGGGCTGCACCGCACCCACCTGCGAGCCGGCTGGCCCGGTCCAGGCCCCGGAGATCCCCACCTGGAGTCCATCGCCACCTCACTCGCCCGCGCGGCCGAGCTCGTCCAAGCCCGCCGGCATCCCACCGCTCCCCTGTCCCGAGAGGGCAACCTCGACGCCGACGGCGCCCGCACCCGGATCATGCACACCCTCTACGTCGCCACCCACGGCGCCGGCGTCGCGCTGCGCAACCACCTCGCCGACCTGCAGCGCCGCCTCGACGCACGCCAAGCCATCCCCGCCGGAGACTCACTCCAGCACGCCCGCGACACCATGCGCCGCCTCGACTCAGCCGAACGCCTGGCTGGGACGTACCTGCACGGCCGCTGGCCCGCAGCCCTCACCGGAGAGCACCGGGACCACCCCGAACAGGCGCGCGTGGCTGCAGCCCTGGCCAGATGGGACCTGCAGGCCCACCGAACCCTGGCCGGGCCGCCGACCACCCCCAACCTGGAATGGATTGCCCGCATCCAGCAAGGACTCGTCATCACCACCGCCGTCGTCGGTGCCGCCGCCGCGCACCAGGGCCAGCTCGACCCCAGCGACGTCGCCCGAACCCGACCCGCTCTCACCGACCTCGAGCACGCCTGGGCCGCCCTCGCCGGCGACCTGGCCCAACTCCACGGTCGCCATCGAGTCATCGACCCCGCCCTGCTGCTGGCCGGCCGTGAAGTCCAGGCGGCCCTGCGTGAGATCACCCATCACCATGCTGGCTACGCCACGCCTGCGGCGATGGCCTCCCGCGCGGACCTGGCGCACACACTCGGCAGCCTCCGCGCCAGCCTCACCGCCGGCGTCGACCTAGCCCACGTGACCCGCGACGCCCTGACCGACCCAGACCTCACCGTCAGCGCCCGCGCCGCCCACGCCATGGCCGTCCACGCCTCTGCGCCAACCACCAACGCGGCCTGGGTCGACGCCGGCAGCATTCACCACAACCGAGACATCCCCCTGCCCCAACCCGTCCGCTCCGCCCTCGTCGATCGCGCAGAACAGGTCATCACCTGCGCCGTCACAGCCGACTCCGCCACCCTGGGCCTGCACCGCCAACCGACACCCGTTCAGCACGGCCTACCCCCCCTCGGCCGCGCCCATGAAGACCGCACCCCACCGAGGAACACGCCCACCCCCGGGCTGGGCTGCGAACGCTGACGCGCACCGCGGGATCCGCGACACGCACCCCCGGGCTCCCACGGAAATGCATTTGCGGCTGCTTGGATTGAGTCCATGCCAGCAGTGCGTGGACGATCTCACCGCAAGAGTCCTTCGGGGTCGCCGACGGTGCCGCTTCAAGGCCGCGTTTCCGTTGAGGCGCGGGAAGCGGCACGGGCTGCAGCCGACGAGTTAGGACTATCGATCGCCGCCTACTTGGAGGCGCTGGTTCTAGCTGACGCCGAACGGCGCATCGTTCGGCCCCAAGCCACCTACCGGCAGGAGGCTATGACCGCCTAGCCCGTATCGGGGCATGACCCCCGACAACGACTGAGCCGCCACTTGGCGGTGGCGGCTCGAAGTCGATGTAGAGCGGAAGACCTGTTGGCGCAGGTCCCGCGATTTTCACCCTGACTCACCAAGAACCAAGGGAGGCTTTGCGCTGCCTACTGTAGCAACCCCGGACCCCGACGCGACACAACCTGAGGTTGTTGTCGCGGCTCGGCGTGTCCCGCGTGTCGTTACCGACCTCGATGAGCTCCTGTTCGCCAAGGCCGGATGGTTCGCCCTGGGCTCCCATAACGAGCGGGTCGCCGGCGTCGTCGTCGCCTCGCTGCGGGACGGTCTGCGGTTGATTGGACAGGGCTCGGTGACGGCGATCGTGGGCCGGCTTCGCCCCCAGGTCCGCGTGGTCGACGTCGACCTCGAAGGGGCTCGAGGGGATGCGGCCGTCGAGTTGGTGGCAGCCTGGTGCCGGCAGAAGGACCTCTGGCATCTGGTGCGTCCTTCCGGTGGTGGCCACGGCCGCGCGCACGTCTTCGTGGCCGTTGACGAGCTCGCCGCCGAGCTCGAGATCCACGTGGCGCAGATCCGAGAGCAGCTGCGCGGCACACGCCGCGCCCTTGATGTGCGTGACACCGTCCGCCCGCTGTCCTCCCCCCACCGGTCCGGGGCAGCCACCAAGCCCTTCGGGAACCTCTCAGAGGCTCTTCTGGGCCTGCGCAGGCACTCGTGGGCGACGTTGCCCCACAAGCCGCGTAAGAGGCGCTTAGGAGCCCCTGTGAGCGCTACGGCGGCCGTCCCGATCCGCCGGCGCCACCGCACCGACCTGCCCGGTCCCTGGCGGGACTACCTGGCCCATGGCGCCTTACCGTTGATCCGGGTCGACGACCCCGAGCATCCACGCTCCAACTACGAGGCCACCGCCACCGCGGTCCTGCTACGACACGGCTACGACGCGGACGAGGCCTGGAGAACCATCCAAGCCGCCCACCCGAGCGCCTTCACCAAGACCCGCAAGCAAGGCCACAGCTGGTGGGTGAAGTACGTCTGGAACAAGGCCGTCGCCGACGACGACACCTTCATCCCGGTCGGCACCGCTCAGATCGACCCGGCCCTGGCTGGCGCCATCCACGCTGCTCAAGACGCACTGGAGGACCTGGCCTGGCGGCTGCCAGCACGCCAGCGCCCCGCACTGCTGCTCGTCGGACACGCCGTACTGGACCGCATGTCCCGGGTCGGCGCACTGCGGGTTCCCGTACCCGAACGCGACCTCGTGCTCGACACCGGCCTGAGCGACCGCAAGACCATCCGCGCCCAGCTCCGCCGCCTCCACGGTCCTCTCGGAACCCTGCACACCGATGTCTGGGATCCGATCCACAAACGCGACACCTCATCCTTCGAATTCGAAGTCCCCCCGGTGGAGGGGGTGGGTGAAATCCCCCCACCTAGCCTTCACACCCCCCTCCCCCGCGGCTGCTGGGCGGCCCTCCCCCGACCCAGCCACCAACTCTGGCGGGCCTTACGAAAGTCTCCCCGTCCGGTCACCACCGAGGAGTTGGTCGTTCAAGCTCTCATCACCGAGCATCGGGGCAGCTCTCCCAGCCCGCACCAGATTCGCGCGGCACGCGTGGCGCTGCGCGCTCTCGCGGCGGCCGGCCTGGCCGTCTGTAGCGCGGAAGGCGCTTGGCTCGCGTCGGCGCGTCCCACGAGGAAGCACGTCGAGCAGTCTCGTGCGGAGTTCGATACGTGCCAGGAGCACGTCGAAGCCGAACGGATTGCCTATCGCAGCGGCGGGAGTAGTGCTTGGAACATCGCGCGAGCGGCGGCCCACAAGGCACAGCGTGCCCGCGAGGTGAGCTGGTGGGAGGGACTTCCTGCCGACGAACGAACAGCGCGACGCGAGAGCCTGGCAAGGCGATTCCAGTCAAGCTCCGTGGTGCAGCAGGAGGTGCTGAAGCGATCCCTGGCCGATCGTCGGATCCGTCACGGAGGGGATGAGGCGGCCCGGTACCGGTCATGGCTGGCCAGTCTCAGTGACGATGAACTGGGCTGGCGCAGCTACACCCGAGCGGCCGCGTTCGCGACCTTGGGCCCACCACTGCAGCAAGCCCTGGTCGCCGCGTGGAACCGTCACCGGAGCCACTACAAACTCCCCTACCGTACTGGGGTGGTCTCGATACGCCTCGAGCAGCACACACTGCTCCCGGTCGGTGCTCGTGAGCGCGACGACGCGTTCTGGATCCAGCAGTCTCTTCCCATCTCGTCAGGCGAAGGAAGGCGCTACGGCTAGCGGTAACGCATGCGTTACCGCATCGGGTACGGCAACGCGGTAGGGCGAAGAAGTAGCGCGAGACACAATGCAAGCAGCACGAAACGCACTAGCGCTAGCCGTGACGCGTGCGGCAGTTCGTCGCATCACGGCGTGGCAGCAGCAGTTGCGCTACCGCGCGCGTCATGATGTGCACTATGGCGATACATGAGGAACTGACCCGCGTTGTGACCGTGGCCAACGGCAAGGGTGGGGTGGGGAAGAGCACCACGGCGTGCAACATCGCCGGGTTGGCTGCCGTCGCCGGCTGGCGAGTCCTGTTGGTCGACTTCGACCCGCAGGCCAACGCCGGCCAAATCCTCGGCTACGCGTGGAAGGGGGAGTCTGACGGCGGCCGACACTTCGTCGACACCCTCATCCAAGGTGGCGCTCTCACCCCGACCTTGAAGGACGTCCGCCCCAACCTCGATGTCGTCACCGGAGGCCCGGCCCTGGACACCCTCGAGGATGTCCTGGCGGGCATGATCAAGCGCGGCCAGGGCGTCGCGTCCGTGTTCGCTGACGCGCTGGCGCGCACAGCCACCGACTACGACCTGGTCGTAATCGACACCCCACCAACTCGTCCGCTGCTCCTTCGCCTGGCCTTGACCGCAACCCGCTGGATCATCGTCCCCACTCGCCCTGGCCGCACCAGCATCGAGGGCCTGCGCGCCTTGGCGAGCGAGATCGCCGTCGCACGTCAAACCAACCCGGAGCTGGAACTCCTCGGCGCCCTGCTCTACGACGTGGAGGCCGGCGCCACCGTCATTCGCCGGAACGCGACCGAAGACGTCGTCACGGTCCTCGGCGGAGCGGCACCCATGTTCGAGACGGTTATCCGACACGCACTTTCTCCCGTCGTCGAGTCCGAAGAAAAGGGCATGTTGATCCACGAGGTCGCCGAGACCGTCGACAAAGCCGAGCCCTACTGGAAGGCGCTACAAGAAGGACGCCGCCCAGAGCGGGTCCCTGGGTCGGCGCCGGCCCTCGCCGAAGACTTCGTGCTGCTCACACAAGAGATCCTGACCAGCATCGATGCCCGCGAACGGGCACAAACGGCAGAGGCGACGGCATGAGCAACGAACGAACCCCTCTCGCCGCTGTCCCTGGCCTCTCACGCACGGCCGCACTTCCGCCACCGCCCGCGCGCCGTCCACGCGGCCCATCCGACGCGCCGGCCCCGGCGGCCGCCGTCGAGCTGCCCCCAGCCCAAGCACCGTCAAAGCCCAGCGGCAGACATTCGGAACCCCGCCCGGTCAGCAGCGCCGCCACGACCACGCGCAACGTCACGCTGTCTCTCCCGGCCTCCTTGGTCGCCCAGATCAGGCAACGAGCTCGACAGGATCGTGCGTCGCAGCCGGAGGTCCTCCTGGACGCCCTGAGCGCCACGGAGAGCGAGTTGGACGCCCTACTCGCAGACGCAACGCCCCGGCCGGTCAGCGACGGCCTCTTCGTTCGGCGCACGCCGCGGCCTCTGACCCCCGATCCGCTGTCCACGCTCTCACTGCGTCTGCTCTCCACGAACCTCGAAGCGATCGACGCCCTAGTCAATAAGCACGGCGCTGCTTCCCGTTCGGCGTTGTGTGGGGCCGCACTAAGGCGCTACCTGTCCACCCAGGAGACCACCGCGAAGTGAGCCCAGCTGAGCCCTAGGGTGGGTCCCGCTATGGAAACCGCTCCCGCCCTCGACGGTGACGCGCTACGCCGCGCCCGCGAACGCGCTGGCCTGAGTCAGAACGAACTAGCCCGACGAGTCGGCCTCGCTGCGGGCGATCGCATCTCCCGCTGGGAAAGAGGGGAGGCCCGGCCCCGCAGTCCCAGGACCCTTCACAACGTCGCGCGAGCCCTGGGGGTTGACGCCCGCGAGCTCCTCCTACCCCCAGAGAGTGGACCGAATCTTCGCTGGCTCAGATTCGCCGCTGGCCTCTCCGTCGACGAACTCGCCGCAGCCACCAACAGCGGCGTCTCGACCATCAAACGCTGGGAAGCCGACGGCCACGCAACCCCAAGCCCCAAAACCCTCGCCGCCCTCGCGACAGCCCTCTCCACCACCCCCGAGGCCGTCCAGGCCGCCCTGACTAGCTGAAGCACCAGGGGAGGACCATCCACAGCGGGGTACCTAACCGGGCAAATGTCACCCCGATGTGGTCGGATAACCCTCAGGACACGCGCGATGGAACGGCGCAGCAGCTCATCACGCGAGACATCGAAGGGCAGGGGCACCGATGTGCGTGACGACCCCCGAACCCAATGAGCCCATAAGGGCTACCCTCTATGACACCGAGTTGGGACATACTGATCCCATAACGAGGAATGACCGCCTTAGGGAACTGACGGAACTCGAGGAGAGTGCGCAACATGATCCGAACCGGAGCCACTGCTTCGTTGTTGGCAACCCTGCTCGTCATGACCGGGTGCACTAGGGCAGAGCCCCAGACGCCAGCGCCGTCGTCCTCGGCGTCGTCGTCGTCCTCGATGTCACCCACCGCCACGCCTTCGGACTCGCCGGAGGCCCAGGCGGCGGAGGCTGTCGTTGCGTTCTGGAAACTCCGCGATCAGCTGGCGGGTGACCCAAGCCAGGGTGTTACGAAGCTGGCAGAGGTGGCGCGCGGCCAAGCCCTCGATGTGCACCGGCGGAGTCTGAACGCTCAGGCAGCTCAGGGATGGAAGCAGGTCGGTTTCGTCACCGTAACGCCTGGGACTGTCAAGCCCACGGACAAGCCTGGTGAGTACTCAGTGGTCGCGTGCGTCAACGTGTCGACTGTGAACATCGTTGATGCCGAGGGCAAATCGCACGTGCCGCCCGGTCGACCCGAGCAGTCCGCATACACCTACAAGGTGCAGCAGGACGGCGCCCAATGGTATGTGGTTGAGGACTTGTTGGAGGCGACGCCATGCTGAAGAGACTGGCGATCGGCGTCCTCGTCGCGGCCGCCACCATGGCCGGTACCGGTGCGCCGGCGATTGCTGCTGGCGGTCCACCGATCACTTGTCCACCGGGCCAGCACCCCGACCCGACCACGGGTCTCTGCATCATCGTTGTCGGTGGCGGTGGCGGTGGCGGTGGCGGCGGTGGCGGCGGTGGCGGTGGCGGCGGTGGCGGCGGTGGCGGCGGTGGCGGTGGGACCGCCACGTGCAGGTGGGACACCGTGCGGATCTACGCGACTGACGTACCGTGCACCTCGCCGTACGGTTACTACTCGAACTACTACCAGTGCTATATCTCCCCACTGACCCCGCCGCCTCCCTTCTCGGATCCACGGTGGGAGGGGCACACCGACGGCGGCATCTATCACTGTTACCCGCCGCTGCCCTACATCGCGGGACCTGCCTTCGCTGCATACGACTTGTGGTCGGCATCTCCGCCAGCGGGCCCAGCCGCACCACCCAACCCAAGGGTCCTGGCTCAACAAGCAGTAGCGAGTATGCAGCTGCGCGCGATCACCATTGGGCTCGTCCCTGAGCCCCAGCCCGGCTCCGTCGGGCTGGTTGGCATCCCGAACTGGATGTGGGTGGATGCCCCATCGGCCACTACGTGGGGCCCAATCACCCGCTCGGCGTCGGCTGCCGGGTTCACGGTTACGGCGACAGCACAAGTGCAGCAGGTCGACTGGAACATGGGCGATGGTCAGGTCGTCTCGTGCGGCGCAGGGACTCCGTACGAGGACTCTTTTGGTCGTCAGCCGTCGCCCACCTGCGGCCACGTGTACACCCGGCAGGGCCAATACACGGTTCGGGCCACCTCGCACTGGGTGATCACCTGGTCGGGGATTGGCCAGACGGGGACGATCACGATGGACCTCACGCAGACCGCTCCGGTGACCATCGGTGAGGCGCAGGTGCTCAAGCAATGAGGGCGGGAAGGAAGCCAGAGATGACGATGACGGCCGAGCGCGTTGCAGCGCCGTTGAACGGCGCCGGTACCCCGG
>WBZQ01000246.1_pt1 | contig 30716 bp, 24 predicted proteins | sample 5204251 | NCBI WGS metagenome assembly WBZQ01 (sample SAMN12412402, study PRJNA552823) | activated sludge metagenome | isolation source: activated sludge from nitrification reactor of wastewater treatment plant... | place: USA: Virginia | collected 2017-09 | reverse complement strand
AAAACCTTGCAACACAGCACCAGCACCCCGGCGCGAACGCACCACAATGCCCTATGGCCCCAGGACCGCAGCGTGTCATTGCGAGTCAGCCCGTACCGTTCTTCTCCCGTGGGATAAAGGGCGGGGCCAAGGTGGAGGCAGCCAACCTTCGCCCCGCGCTTGGTCCGAGCCGGGGGGCCACCTGCTCGGACAGTTCACACAGACAGTTTTTGTGAAATAGACGCAATCAGGCCGTATTCGTACCAGCGCGCGACAGCACGACTATACGGTACGGATCAACCAAGCCTGACGAAGGAAATCGAAGGAGGCGCCCGCGAATGGGTTGCGGAACAATATGTGGAGAAAAGAAGTCCAGTGGAAGTGAATTCTGCCGGCTCACTATCTAGATTCCTAACAGCCAGTGGTGGCCCACCTTCCGCTACAGCATCCGCTGTAGCCTGACAAGCCCAAGCACAGAACTGGTCTGCGGCAGATGAACCGTCGTCAGCGTGATGGCGGTGATGATTCTGGCTGAGGTCGCTATGAACGAGAGTACAGCTACTGCCCAGGACAAGCAGTGCAGCATACAGCAAGACTGCACAGCCGGCGATTGAAAGATGAGGCAATGATCGACGTAAGTCTTTCATGTGCATTCGGGTCCCTAGCAATTGGTTTGCACTATACATGAGCACGAAGGATTTGTCTGCTACAGCTGCTCACTGCTGCACCATAAATTTTCATCATTTATATCGTTTCAATCGAGCAGTACATCGCACTGTGGTCATCCCACATAACTTAGCTTGCCAAACTATAGACAATCGGAAGACTCACCACGATTTGTGGCTTTCCAATGGCATGTTTCATCTCAAGAGGACAAGCCAGTTTCACCGCTTCAATCGCTGCCGCATTAAGCGCACTGTATCCGGAGCTCTTTTGAACAAACACATCAGGCAGCTCCCCATCAGATCGAATGACGGCCTTCAGGAGGACTTTCCCCTCTTGGCCGTTCAGACGGGCCGAACTTGGATAGCGCTTCAGCTCTGCAACCCGACGCCACAGTGATTCAGCCAGCCATCGGTTGCCTGTCCTTGCTTCAGCACCAGACATCGTAACAGCACTAACCGCACTCTCCTGAGAAATCGGAGCTTCAGAAGCCAAGGCAGGAACTGCTGCATTCACAGCCGGTTCCGGATGAGGCAGTTGAGACTCACCTGGTTCGGACGGAGTCGTAGATGCCATGGACTCCTTCGTTTCTAGGATTGGCTGAGTTTTGGCCTCGGTCATTTCACCTACCCGTTGTTCGGGTGGCTCTTCACGTACTTGAGGAACCGCTGACTGCTGTACGATCGTTGGCGGCGGCGTTTCAATGTTCTCTTCCGTCGGCCTAATGGGCTGAGACGGTTCCGGCACAGGCCTAGGCAGTGCGGGAAGAACCTTTTTTACTACCGGCTTCACCGATGCGGTTATCGATTCTGCTGGCTCTGCTTGTGAAACGCCAGTTGCTCGTGGCACGAAAGCTACATTCCAGCTGAAGAGATTTTCTTGCACAAGAGGTTTAATCTGTGCTGAAAAAGCGAAGGATAGGCCAAGAGCCGCTCCATGTAAGGTCAATGAAATGACCCAGGCAGGAATCACAAATTGCGTGTTATCGGTCGGTGTCATATTTTTTTATGATCGGTCACAGACCGCTATGCAACCCCATTCTCACCGGCAAGAGCAGCGTGCGGGGCGAAGGCCAAGGGAGGAGCGCCTCCACCCCGCGCTGAATCCGAGCCGGAGGCAGCCGGCTCGGACATATCTCTACTCCATCTCAATCACCACATACCAGGAATCGACTGGCGGCTCCCCGTGTTTCCGCTCGCTGAGAAACCGCCAGTCCCTCTGGTGTCGTCACCGCCGATTAATTATGGTGACCTGCCAAGGCGCTGCTCTCATACACCAGGAGCCCACCCGGCGCACTACCGACCGCCACCCGCTGTACCAGCTGATTGCTCGCGGCGTTGATTACCGAGACAGAGTTGTCGTCCCTATTAGTGACCCAAATGTGCTTCAGATTGCCGTCATGCACGTGCAAATCCAGACCGTGGCCTCCAGGAGACGGTAAGAGATCGATCTCCGCCGTCACCGTGGGGGCAGCGGGCAAAGCTGCCGTGTTAAGGACCACAAGTTTATCCCGCTTGAGATTAGTCACTTGGGCGGCCGTCAAGCCTGTATTGCTGTTCGACTGCGTCAGATACAACTTGGTGCCATCCGGGCTGAACTTGAACGAGCCCGGCGCAATATCTTGGAGATCCGGTAACGTCGTGACGGCCAGTGGGTTCGCCGTCAAATCGATCACACCCAATTTACCCAGGACATGATCGGGATCCGTCGTCTTATCAGTGGCCCGAAGGAACAAGAACTTGCCGTCCGGACTGATCCCGGAGGAAGTAAAGGGGGCAACATCCACCTTGCGAGCGATTTGCATGGTATTAGGATCGACCTCGACGACGTTCTCATACCCTTCCTGGCGGCTGTACACTTTTCCAGTTGCTATGGACCAAGCAATCCCGTGCGGCGAGGACGCATTTGGGGTAGCTACATCACTGTCACAGGAGGTGGTCTCCTTGGCGCTATCACAAAGATCAATTGTGCCCTTAACCGTCAGATAGGTGCTCGGCACCGCCGAATCATTCTCGATGACGGACATTTCACCGCTCTTCGCATTGGTGATGAAGGTTCGTCTCAGGATCGTTGCATCAGAGGCCGTAGGCTTTGAGAAGGCCGCCACTTTGTGGCCAACGCCAAGACACAACGTCTTCTCTAGTTTCGGCACATCGCCTCCCGCCCCGAGATGCGAATTGTGAAGTACTGAAACCGACCCAACCGCTTGCGCTGAGCAGTTGAGTGAATCGATTCCCGTCGTGGCATTGCCGTCATTCATCGACCAAATCACCTCTCCATCGACAGGGTCGCGATAGATATGCACCGGCCGCTCCCCGGTTGTAATGATGGTCTCGAAAATCGGCTTTGCACCGCTGAGCGGATCGATCAAGGCCACCCCATTGGCGGCGCTGAGATTCATGAAGACCCAATCGCCTGCCGAGGACGTCATGTCGCCGAGGGCCGCACCTTGAAATTCGTTATTGCCCCCGAGCTTTCCGATCGATTGATTATTCGCGTCGCCGTCGTGCTTGATCGTCTCCAGAGTTTTGTCACCCGTATTATTGATGAATACCAAGGGATTCGTAAGTCCGGGGCTGCTACTGGCCGTCGGCGCTGCCGTGGTGGTTTCCCCTGAATTGCACGCCGCAAGACTGATCAGCGCGAGCCCTAAGGCGCTAGCCGTGACACTCAATACAACGTTGTTTCTCTTCCTCGTTTCCATGGAACGTTCCTTCCTCGCGAATAACCGTTTTTTGCACGAAGGGAGCGCAGCCGGCTCCCCGAACGAACTTGTGCTATGCAGTCTCCAGAACAGCCTGCGGCGGCCCACGGGGTGGAAACTCGCCATCAACCGCTGCGTCCCGAAACGGGATATCACCGAGACTCCAGACCCGACTCACCTGTGTGTCGGTGAGGACGTCCCCTCGTCCACCGCTACTCTGAATATCGAAGCCACTGCAGTGCCATAGACAATGATTGTGGCTCTGCTGACTGTTCTGTGCCTGCCCGCTCGGACAATGTGGCATTGTCCATTGCGTCATGAGATTTCCCTGTCCGACCGACAAAACTCCTGTCAGGCAGAGCACGGCGCAGCAGCCGATTGGAGCTCGAGAAACTTGTCGTCGCACCTTCTTCAACATGGCTTATTCGATACCGTCATTCGCTTCGATTCTCTATGAGGATCCGCCGAATAATTGGAACGACTTCGTCATGCCAAAGATGTAGCTGATCTGCTGCTCCAGGTTGCCGTTAAAGTCGCGATGAATGGGAATTTGCGCAATGAAATAAAACGAGGCGAAGTTCATCACATTGAACATGACCCCCGGCGAATAGGCGACATAGGTTGAGCCGGTCGTGGGCACCGCCCGAAATTTGATCGCCGGATCGAGCAGGATGGGCGACCCTCCTGGGTTGAACTGAAACAGCGACGCGTCCATGGCATCATTCTGCATCCATCGGAAATTGAACTGCTGCGTCAGCACTAACCACGGCGTCTGTTCCAGCGGGACTACATTGAGGCCCAACGCCCCGCTCACTTCGTCGCCGAACTTGTATCCGTCACTGTTCTTAAACGTGTGTCGATAACTGACCGACGCGAACTGATTGACCCGATGAGGAATCAGCTCATACGTCTGATAGAGCATGGGAACGATACCGAAGTTGCCTCGACCAATTTGCAGAGTCGATTCCGCCAACGTAGTTCCCTGGGCAAACCGGCCGTAGCTGCCGGTTGGGAAATCGACGCCTACTCCAACCACAATCATGCTACGCAAGGTGGGAAGCACGTTGTACTTCAGCGAAGCCCGAATATCCCCAAGTCCTCCCTCACCGTATGGGACAGGGACGAGCCCTCCGATTTGGGCATTGGACTCGACATGTTTGTAGGGAATCGCTACCTGGATGCCGAGGCGGTCGGTTAATCCGTAATTGAGGTCGAGCATCGCAGTGCGTGTCGTCGTCTCAATACGGTTTACATTCAAATTAGCCAGGGTGAGTGTTCTGGCTCCCTGATTGGCAAATGGGATACGCCCTCCGTCGCCAGGAGGCGCCTCCATCGGAGTCCAGTTATAAATCGCGTTGACCGTCAGCAGTCCTTTCATCGGCACTTGTTGTTGCGACCCGATCACGACAAAACAGCTGACCGACCCGCACGATGCCTCAACCCAGGATGGGTTGAGCATCGAGAACAACATTCCGACTACACCGCTGACACTGATGACCCTGGACCAGATCGTCCGTACCATGATTCCCAAACTCTTTCTGTGTTGTGACACGACGGAATCCGATCATCGGAACTCGCCGCGAGACACGGTTGTTAAGAAAACACCTGCCGACTGCAGGCGTTATGCAAGGAGAAGCGGAGGCCCACGGAAGAAGGAGTGGAAAGAACCGGAGATATGAATCGGATTGATGGGAACCGCGACCGTCTGTTCAATCGGTTGAAGACCGGACTCCAACAAAACCGACGTGGATTCCACGTCCTGCCCGGCCGCACAGAGCCAGGCACAGATTCCGATCGAATGGGTCCCGGCCTGATGGTCTGCATGGTGCTGGGCATGGCCCACACTTGGCGCAGCCATTGTCCCGTTCACCAGCACGAGACACACTAACAGCAGCCAGACAAACCAGGATTGTTTCAATCGTGCCAACATGTTGCTTCGACTACTTGAGCGATGCCGCCTTCATCGGTTCCGATTTCTGGATCCGCGCCACCGTGTCAAGAATCACCTGCTCGGTCAGCAGCCCGCCCTTGATGTATTCTTGGACGACACCTTTTTCATCAATGAACACACTGACCGGTAATCCAAAGACTCCAAACTGGTTTGCCACCTTGTTGTCCCGGTCCATCAGCACTGGAAACGTATGGCCATGTTGCGTGATGTGTTCACGCACCTTGACTTCATCTTCTAATTCGTTGACCGCCAACACTACAAAGCCCTGGTCCCGTAGCTTCTCATAGATGGCCTGCATGGCCGGCATTTCCGTCGTACAGGGTTTGCACCAGGTCGCCCAGAAATTCACCAGCACGACCTTGCCGCGATACTGACTCAGGCTTTGCTGCTTGCCGTCTAAATCAGCCAAGCGAAAATCCTCGGCAGTCGTCCCGACGGCTGGCACGCGTGAGCCCATGCCCAATCCATCGATGGGCAAGAATCCGACGGCCGCAATGAGAAGGCCCATTTTGAGAAAAGACAAATATTTCATACCATTCTCCTTCCGTACGTGTATTCAACGTCTCCTACGGATTCAAAACTTGAAATACTTTCGTCACGCCGAAGACGTAGCTCACGCCTTGTGCCAGATTTCCATTGAAATCCCGATAGACCGGGACTTGCGCATAAAAGTAGAGCGATGTGTTGTCGATGAGCGGAGTCTTGACGTTCAACGTTGTTTGAATCAAGTCGCCCAGATTGACCTGAAAACCTGGCGTATAGGCAAAATATGTCGAGCCGGTTGTCGGAACTGATCGATTCCTGATGTTGTCATCCAGGACAATCACTTCGCCCGGAAATGTGAGATCACTCGGTGTCTGCGAGCGAGCAAGCGACGCCCGGTAGTGATCGCGCGCCATGTAGCGAAAATTAAACTGATTGCTCAACACAAGCCATGGAACCGTGACCAGATTGGCTCCTAATGAAAAATCAAATTGGTCCCCGAATTGGTATCCAAAGTTGTTACGAAACGTATGGCGATAGCTGCCGGACGCGAACTGATTCAACCGATGGGGGATGAGCTCATAGGTCTGATAGAATGATGCCTGCAAACCGACTTGACCACGACCGATCTGAGCCGTCGGCTCCATCGTTTCAGCCCCCCCCTCAAGCCCAGCAGTCGTTTGATTATGATCACCGGTGGGAACATAGACACCGAAGCCCGTCACCAGAAGACTCCTCAGTGACGGCAAGACGTTGTATTTCGCGTTGATGAAGACATCCCCGAATCCGTTATCGGAAAACCGAGTCTCCTCACCGGCTCCTCCACTCACTTCGCCTAACCCATCAAAGTGACGGTGTTTAATCTTTTTATAGGGAATGGCGACTTCGATGCCAAACCGATCGGTTACCCCATAATTGAGACCAAGCGTATACATTTGCGTGATGGTGCGGATCTCTTTGTGGTGACCCAAAATGAGTTGCCGGTTGTCAAGGTCGACGGCAGGAATCACCCCGTCGGTTCCACTGAGCAGTGTCCCTTGTGGGGTGTAGCTGTAAAAGGCGTTCACCGTGAGGAGCCCCTTGGGCGATACCTGTTGCTCTGAGCCGATCACCACAAAACATGTTACAGACCCACAGGACGCCTCCGCAGTCCGCAGAGTGATAACGGTACATGAGAGTGCCAATGCGAGAAAGACCGATATAGTGAGCTGAGATGATTTCCGTCCCATGATGCTATGGATCTGGATCTCTCTCCATGAACGCTGCTACTTGCCCAATCAGATTAGGATGACCTGATTGGACGAAATCACACCCTAACTGGATGGGTGTGGTGCGGACTATAGAGAGTACGAAGGCGGACCGCGGCTGGAGTAACTACGAGAGCAGTGAGAGACTGTATCCGCTGAGTCAACAATCTGAAGAATTGCAATGGGGCTAAGTTCGGCCCGGAGCAACACTACCTGACTATCGAGCACTGTGCCGGCAGCACACATCCAGGAACAGAGAACCGTCCCGTGCGTGGCTGTTTGATGCTGAGCATGGTGCCCGGCATGTTCTGCAGCCTGTACCTGAGCCAAGCCACCGATCGCGAGAATGCAGAGCACAAGAGCTATTGAAAGAAATTTTCGGATTGTCTGGTTCATGCTTGAATGCATTTCCGATAGGGCCACTCCGACCTACGTCATGCCTACACATGCTACAGATGCAACAACTTTCGCATACTAGGCGACCGAAACAACGCCTGTCAAGCCACTGACGATGTGCCGGAGGATCAGGTAGGATTCACCGAAAAGATGCTGTATACTCCACGATCTATTTTTAAACATCTTTCAAACATCATCGTCATTCACCACGACATTTTTTATGGTTACACAAGTACTCAATCTCATTTTTGGCAGTAAAAACGATCGTGAAATCAAGGCCCTGCGGCCGATCGTGGAGCAGATCAACGGGTTGGAAGCTGGACTCACTCCTCTCTCCGATCAAGCGCTCGCCGACAAGACCCAGGACTTCAAGAAGCGGCTTGAAACAGGCCAGACACTCGACGACATCTTGCCCGAAGCGTTTGCCGTATGCCGGGAAATGTCGCGCCGCAAGCTCAATATGCGGCATTTCGATGTGCAGCTGATCGGCGGCATGATCCTCCACCGTGGGCGCATCGCTGAGATGAAAACCGGCGAAGGCAAGACCCTGGTGGCGACCTTGCCTGTCTACCTCAATGCTTTGGAAGGCAAAGGCGTTCATCTCGTGACGGTCAACGATTACCTGGCAAAGCGCGACGCCCAATGGATGGCGCAGCTCTACCATGCACTGGGACTCTCCACGGGCATCATTCAACACGATGCTTCATTTATGTACGATCCGACCTACGAGGCCTCCGACAAACGGCTGCAACACCTGCGTCCCTGCACGAGACCCGAAGCCTATCGCGCCGACATTACCTATGGGACGAACAACGAATATGGGTTCGACTACCTTCGCGATAATCTGGTCGTCACGGCATTGAACCAGTGCGTCCAGCGCGAACTGAACTTCGCGATCGTGGACGAAGTCGACAGCATTTTGATCGACGAAGCCCGCACCCCACTGATCATTTCCGGCCAAACCGATCAGACCACGGACCTGTATTACAAGATTAATGCGATTATTCCCCAGTTGAAGGCCGAGACGGACTACACCATTGAAGAAAAAACCAAGACGGCGGCCTTGACCGAAGACGGCAATGCCCGGGTCGAAAAACTGCTGGGCGTGGACAATCTGTACGATCCGGCCAACATGGACATGGTCCATCACGTGGTCAAGGCCCTACAGGCCTACACGCTCTATAAGCGAGACGTGGACTATGTGGTGAAAGACGGCGAAGTCATCATTGTGGACGAGTTCACAGGACGGTTGATGCCGGGTCGTCGCTGGAGCGACGGGTTACATCAAGCCGTCGAGGCCAAAGAAGGGGTGAAGATCGCCAACGAGAATCAAACCCTCGCGTCCGTGACCTTCCAAAACTATTTCCGCATGTACAACAAGCTAAGCGGCATGACCGGCACCGCCGACACCGAAGCCGCCGAGTTCGCCAAGATCTACAACCTCGATGTCAACGTCGTGCCGACCAATCGTCAAATGATCCGGCAGGATTATGCCGATGTGGTGTATCGAACCGAGAAAGAGAAGTTTTTGGCGATCGTCGAAGAGATCAAAGAATGCCATGAGCGCGGACAGCCGGTGCTCGTCGGCACCATTTCCATCGAGAAATCTGAAAAAATTGCAGGCCTGCTCAGCCGTAATGGCGTGAAACACAACGTCCTCAACGCCAAGCAGCATGAGCGGGAAGCCGAAATCGTTGCGCAAGCCGGGCGCAAAGGAGCCGTCACCATCGCCACGAACATGGCAGGCCGCGGAACCGACATCTTATTGGGCGGCAATCCGGACTTCATGTACAAGCAAGTGCTGTATCGCGAGGAGAACATGTCCGAGAGCCGCAAGCTTGAAGTCTATGAGGATATTCGATCCGACTGCGAGAAGAACAAGCAGGACGTCATCGGCGTGGGGGGACTGCATATTCTCGGGACGGAGCGTCATGAGAGTCGCCGCATCGACAACCAGCTTCGTGGACGAGCCGGTCGCCAGGGCGATCCAGGCACATCACGGTTCTATCTCTCGCTGGAAGACGACTTGATGCGGATCTTCGCGTCCGAACGGGTGTCTCAGCTGATGCTCAAGCTCGGTATGGAGGAAGGCGTCCCGATCGAACATGGCATGGTCACCAGGGCGATCGCGAACGCGCAAAAGAAGGTTGAGGCCCATAACTTTGAAATCCGGAAGCAGTTGCTCGAATACGACGACGTGATGAACAAGCAACGTGAAGTGATCTACCGTCACCGCAGGGCCGTGCTGAGCGGAGAAAACCTGACCACCGATCTCCACGACATGATGGCCGGATCGGTAGAATCGTCCCTGAATGTGTATTGCCCGCCGGATCAATATCCTGAGGATTGGGACGTCAAAGGGTTGACCGAGGTTATGCATGCGCAGTTCGGTCTCGATATCACCCAGGGCAAGCACGATGGGGGAGATGCTCTGCGCGATGTGGGGCGAGACGCGCTGCTGGAAGATCTCAAAACCCACGTGCGGGAAGCCTACACGAAAAAAGAAGCGGAGCTGGGACCGGAGTTGATGCGTTTCCTGGAAAAGACGTTCATGCTCCAGGTCATCGATCATCACTGGAAGGACCATCTGTTAGGGATGGACCATCTGCGAGACGGCATCGGGCTTCGTGGCTATGGCCAGAAAGACCCCCTCATCGAATATAAACGGGAAGGGTTCGATCTATTCGCCGGCATGATGGAACGGGTCAAATCCGACACGCTGGAACGGCTGTTCCATGTGCAGGCCGTCCGTCATGAAGGCGAACAACCAACGACTCCACCTGACCCGATCCCCCAACGCCCACAACCCAAACTGACCTTGAACCGTGGCGATGAACCGGTCACGGCACCTGCTCCGGCTCAACGGGCTGAGAATAAGGTCGGACGCAACGACCCCTGCCCCTGCGGCAGCGGGAAGAAATACAAGAAGTGTCACGGAACATGAGAAAGAGTGTTCCCAGTCACGCTAACTTCCTCATTCATCTCTCGAAGCAACCTCTGAAGCTCAGGCTGGAACGACCGCGAATATAGGAGCTCGCTCAGGGCCTCAGCCTGTATACAAATATGGCTCGATCGCTTATCCGGCGACGGGCAATTCTCCCTGATTTCACCTTGACTTAACGCAGTTCAAGAGGCTACCCTATCTCCCTTTCAATACCAGGAGATGGGTACATTTGGCCCATGCTCTCGGGGTGTCTTTTTTCCATAGTGACTGCAAATTTTGGAGCTCTTCGTGAGTGCTGGGCATCCAGAACTCGTTGCTGCCATTGCATCGGAGGTCATCGCCTCCGGTCCCATTCCGTTTGCGCGGTTCATGGAATTAGCTTTGTACCACCCGGAGTTGGGTTACTACATGCGATCGTCGAAACCGGCGGCTGAACGCATCGGCAGAAAAGGTGATTTCTACACAAGCTCAGATGTCCATCCGATTCTTGGACAAGCGTTGGCCAAACAAGCCGAGCAAATGGACCGGCTGCTCGGGCAACCCAGTCCCTTCTCCATCGTGGAAATGGGGCCAGGCAAAGGGCTATTGGCACGACATATCTTATCGACTTCTCAGCGCGACTATCCTTCATTGTTCCACCGCCTCCGCTATGTCTTGATTGAACGAAGCCCAGCCATGCGCGAGGCACAACGTATCAATCTGGCCCCTTGGCTTGAGCGACCTGATCTCATGAACTGGGTTGATGATCTCGCGCAGATCCCCCCGCACAGCCTGACCGGTTTGTGTCTCAGCAATGAACTCGTGGACTCGTTTCCGGTTCACCGCATTCAGATGACCGCGCGTGGCCTTGAGGAACTTTGGGTGGACTATCGGAATGGGCGGTTCGTTGAGTGTCTCAACCCGCTGTCCTCGGATCGGATCGCGTCTCATCTTGGCCATATCGGTTCGGACTGGCCGCAAGGGTACCGCACGGAAGTCAATCTCCATGCCGTAGATTGGATGACTCAGGTCGCGGAACGTCTCCATCGTGGTTTTGTGCTTACCATCGATTACGGCCATACCGCACAGGACCTGTACTCTGCCGACCGAAAACGCGGAACATTCCTTTGTTACCATCAACATGCGGTTCACGAGGATCCGTTCCTGCATGTGGGAGAACAGGACATGACCGCCCATGTTGATTTTTCGAGTTTAGCGACCGCCGGCGAGGAACAGGGTCTCCAGACGACCGGCTTCACCAACCAGATGAGTTTTCTCATGGGGCTCGGTATTGAGCAGATGCTTACAGGGCTGAGCCAAGACAGCCCGGAGCTCACAGCAGCGATTCAGCTATTGAAGCCAAACGGAATGGGCACAACGTTCAAAGTTCTCATCCAGCATAAAACCGTGCCGAATCCCAAACTCGATGGATTGCAGTATCAGCCGTTCTTTCGTTCGGCACTCACAACACAGTCGGCGGCGTAAGGACTGAAGCATGATGACCTCTCCAATATTCAGTGACAGTTCACGTGTCACACTTGACAACGTTGTCATCGCTCCCGTTCCTGAAAACTATTTACCCATTCTCCTTTTCATTGCCATAGGGATTGCCCTTGGGACATTGACCCTCTATGTTGGGAAGTTTCTTCGCCCCAACCACCCCTATCGAGCCAAGTTGGCGCCGTACGAAAGTGGAAGCCCGCTCTTCCAGGACGCCCGTGTGCAGTTTCCAATGCGGTATTACGTCATCGCGATGCTGTTCGTCATTTTCGATATCGAGATCGTCTTCATGTTTCCCTGGGCCGTTGCTTTTACCAGTCTTGGTCTGGTTGGATTAGTGGAGATGGTCGTTTTCATCGCCATTTTGGTCGTGGGGTTTTGGTACGCGTGGAAAAAGGGCGCATTGGAATGGGATTAACTAACGTGAAAAGTAGAAGCGGCCGTCTTTTGTTTCACCTTCTCACGTTTCACCTGAGTTATTCATGAGTCTACTTGAACGACAATTCGACGCCAACATTGTCACGACCAACCTGGACGCGGTCGTCAATTGGGCCAGAAAATCGGCGCTCTGGCCCATGACGTTCGGATTGGCCTGCTGTGCCATTGAGATGATCGCCAGCGTCTCCTCTCGCTATGACCTAGATCGCTTCGGTGCCGGTGTCTTTCGAGCCTCCCCCAGACAATCCGATCTGATGATCGTCGCGGGGACGGTCTCGCGCAAGATGGCGCCGGTCATTCGACGGATCTATGATCAAATGCCCGAGCCGCGCTATGTCATTTGTATGGGCTCCTGTGCGACCTCCGGCAATCACTACAACAGCTATGCGGTTGTGCAGGGCGTGGACCAGATCGTGCCGGTTGACGTCTATGTACCCGGATGCCCCCCGAGACCGGAAGCTTTGCTCGATGGGCTGTTGAAGTTACAGGAAAAGATCCAGCGTGAAAGAGTGTTTGTGAAATAACCGGGCGCGACGCGCAAGACTCGTGGGAGATGCGCGACTCCCCATTCACGCATCTCCCACAAGTCACGTGATTTTCGGGATGTGACATGATGCAGGCACTGATCGAGACATTGCTCAACAAGTTTCCTGAGGCCGTGCTCTCGGCTGACGTCGACACAGCGCGCTCGGAGACGACCGTGCATGTCGCAGCGCCTCGGATCCTGGAAGTCATGCGTTTCCTCCATGATGCTCCGGAAGCCTGTTTTGACCACATCACGGATATCTGCTCCGCCGACTATCCGTCCGATCAACAACGGTTCGAGGTCATCTATCAGTTACTCTCGCTCCCACATGGGAAACGGATCCGTCTCAAAACCAGAGTCACGGAAGAGAATCCCTCGCTCGATTCCGTCACGAGCATCTGGCGCGGCGCGGACTTTTTGGAGCGTGAAGTGTACGACATGATGGGAATCCGATTTATCGGGCATCCGGATCTGCGTCGCATTCTCCTTCCGGAAGACTACGCGGAAGGCTATCCCTTACGAAAAGACTTCCCCGCTGAGGGACGTGGCTGGCGCAGTCAGTTCGACTTTATCCCGCGACTTGATGAGCCGCCGGTGGAGCAAATCGACAGCGAGGTGCCGGAGGCCGAGCGGAAGCTGTTCCTGGCGAACCCCAATGCCTCGTCGCCCAATCGACGGGAAGAACTCTTGCTGAACATGGGGCCACAACATCCGAGCACCCATGGCGTCGTACGAGTCGTCCTCGAACTCGATGGCGAACGGATCGTCAAGGCCACCCCGGATCTCGGCTATCTGCATCGAGGCGTGGAAAAACTGGCCGAAGGCTTGGCCTACATGCAGATCATTCCGCACACCGACCGACTGGATTATGTCTGTGCGATGGCAAACAACTACGCCTATGTCCGAGCCGTCGAGAAACTCCTCGGAATCACCGTTCCCGAGCGCGCTGAATATATCCGTACCATCGTCGCGGAGATGCAGCGTATTCTCGGACATCTCTTCTGGCTGGGTGCCCAAGCCTTGGATATCGGTGCGATGACGGTGTTCTTCTGGACGTTTCGCGAGCGGGAAACCTTACTCGACATGTTCGAGCAGCTCTGCGGAGCCAGGCTGACCCTGAATTACTATCGGATCGGCGGGGTCGATAGTGACTTCACTCCGGAATTGGTGACCAGACTGAAGACCTTCTTGGAAACCTTCCCACAGAAAGTCGACGAGTATGAGTCGCTTCTCGCCAGCAACCGTATTTGGTTGGGACGGACCAAAGATATCGCGGTGATCTCCGGGAAAGACGCGATCAATTTCGGCATGACCGGTCCAACTCTGCGAGGATCCGGCGTGGCGTACGATGTCCGCAAGCTCGAGCCCTACGGAGCCTACCACAAAGTGGACTGGGAGGTTCCGGTCGGAAAAAACGGTGACACGTATGACCGGTATTGGATACGCGTTGAGGAAATGCGCCAGAGCGCGCGAATCATTGCTCAATGTCTCGACCAGATGCCGCAGGGCCCAATCATCGCGGACATGCCGCAATACATTCCGCCGCCGAAGCAGCTCGTGATGCGGGATATGGAGAGCTTGATTCACCATTTCATTATCTTTACGCAAGGGTTCAAGCCACCGAAAGGCGAAACGTATTGCCCGACCGAAGCGCCAAAGGGGGAATTGGGATTTTTCATCATTAGCGACGGGAGCCCCCGTCCCTACCGGCTGAAAATCCGCTCGCCCTCGTTCATCCACATGGGCGCGTTCGACCATATGGCGCGGGGCTATTTGATTTCCGACATCATTACGATTTTCGGAACGTACGATGTGGTCATGGGGGAATGTGATCGATGACACGCAAATGGCTGACAGGCCGACATCTGGCCCCTGTCAGCTTGGCTCTTGCGAACTTGTCAGCACCTGGACTGTAGCTACATGACGTTCATAGACAAATACAAAAATGAGATCGATCAGATCCTGAGCCGCTATCCGGTCAAGCGTTCTGCGTTGATCCCGCTCCTCTATGTCGCTCAGCGCGATCAGGGGTATGTGAGCGAGGCGGTCATGCAAGAAATTGCCCGGTTACTCGGGATAACCCCGCCGCAGGTCTACGAGACCGTCACGTTTTACACCATGTTCAACCTGAAGCCGGTGGGCAAGTTCCATATTCAGGTCTGTAAGTCACTCATGTGCGCACTCGTCGGCTCAGATACGCTGATTGGATGGATGAAGACCAAACTTGGGATTGCACCGGGCGAATCAACGACAGACGGCCTGTTTACCCTCAGCGCAGTGGAATGTTTGGCAGCCTGCGGGACCGGTCCCATGATGCAGATCAATGAGGACTATTATGAACAGGTCACCGAGGACAAGCTTGACCGAATTTTGGCTGATTTGCGATCGACAGGAACCAGCACACTGAAGAGCGGGCCCTTTATGTGGCCAGAACCAGCCCCTTCAGAGCGGGGCGCGTGAAACGTGATGCGTATCTCGTTGTTCAGCAACAACCCAGCTGACGTGACATTCGATTCACGAGATTAAGATGCCACAACACGAACTGATCTTATTAAAAAACATGATGCAACCCGGCTATACCGGGTCGCTGCAGGACTATGAGAAGACGGGAGGCTATCAAGCCATCCGCAACGCGCTGGGGAAAATCGCCCCGGCCGATGTGACCGCGATGGTGCGCAAATCCGGCCTCCGCGGACGCGGTGGCGCTGGCTTCCCGACCGGTGTGAAGTGGGGCTTCCTCCCCAAAGATTACCAAGGTCCCCGATACCTGTGTTGCAACGCCGACGAGAGCGAGCCCGGCACGTTCAAGGACCGACAGCTGATGGAGCGCGATCCTCACCAAGTCTTGGAAGGCATCCTGTTGGCCTGTTATGCCATTCGAGCGGAAACGGCGTACATCTATATCCGCGGAGAAATGGTCCTGGGATCAAGGATTTTGGAGCAGGCAATTAATGAAGCGAGAGCAGCCGGATACATCGGGAAGAACATTCTCGGTACCGGTATTCACGCAGACGTGTGGGTGCATCGTGGAGCCGGCGCCTATATCTGTGGCGAAGAAACGGCCCTCTTGGAATCCCTTGAGGGCAAACGCGGCCTCCCACGCATTAAACCGCCGTTTCCTGCCACGCATGGCCTCTACAATAAACCGACGGTCGTCAATAACGTTGAAACCTTGGCCAACCTTCCCCACATCATGAACCGTGGCCCCGAATGGTTTGCAGCGATCGGGTCCCCGCCGAAAAGCACTGGAACCAGGGTGTTCTGTGTAAGCGGACATGTCAAGCGGCCGGGCAACTATGAAGTTCCAATGGGGGTGACCGTCCGAGAACTGGTGTACGAACATGCCGGCGGGATGCGATCAGATAAGCCGATGAAGGCTTTTATTCCCGGTGGAGCCTCAGCTCCCTTTCTGACGCCGGCGCATCTCGATGTGAAATTGGATTTTGAGCATGTGGCGACGGCAGGGTCGATGCTGGGATCCGGTGGTGTCACCATCATGGAAGAGGGCACCAGTATGGTCTGGGCGGCGCTCCGGTTGATGGAATTCTTCTACCATGAGTCCTGCGGAAAGTGCAGTCCTTGTCGAGAGGGTAGCTCGTGGCTGGTTCAAACATTGCGCAGGATTATGGCCAAACGAGGTCGGATGGAAGACCTTGAAACCTTGTTGGATCTATGTAAGAACATCGCAGGCCGAACGGTCTGTGCGTTTGGTGATGCGGAAGTCGCTCCGATTCAGAGCACTCTGAAACACTGGCGGCAGGAGTATGTGGATCTCATCCACGAAGCGGAGGCCGCCAATCTGATCAAACCTGAGCCGGTAGGAAGACCTTGATGGGAACCTGTCAATCTCATGATCTGTTACGTGGAAGATATCCCTCAAATCCTCAGATCGACGGATCATCAGATAACAAAGTTTAACTATGCCTGAAACCACAGCCCCGATGGTTCGCATAACGATCGATGGAATGACCGTCAAGGTTCCGAAAGGCACCTTGGTGATCGAAGCCGCTCGGCGTGTCGGCGTCATGATTCCCCATTTTTGCTACCATCCAAAGCTCAAACCGGATGCCAACTGCCGCATGTGCCTGGTCGAAGTCGAAAAAATGCCGAAACTCCAAACCGCCTGCAGCACCCCGGTCGACGAGGGTATGAGTGTGCGTACCGCCACGACCGTGGTCAACGATGCCCATCGATCAGTCCTTGAGTTTATTCTCGCCAACCATCCGCTCGACTGCCCGGTTTGCGATCAAGGGGGGAAGTGCGACCTTCAAGATTTTTCTCACCAGTACACGGCCGCCAGCCGGTTCGCTGAAACCAAGCGCGTGTTTCAGAAGGAATATTTCAGCCCGCTGATCGAGACACAGATGAATCGCTGCGTGCAATGTCTCCGCTGCGTCCGATACTGCGACGAGGTGATGGACGTCAAGGCATTGGCGCCGGTCGGGCGCGGCACCATGACGGAGATCAAGCACTTCGGTCCACACCCGTTGGACTGCGAGTTCTGCGGAGGCTGCGTGCAGATCTGCCCGGTCGGAGCCATTACCAGCCGGCTGTCGATGTATGAATATCGGCCCTGGATGCTGAAGCGAGCCGATACCATCTGCGGGTACTGTGGCGATGGGTGCCAGATGACTGTGCACACGAAGGGAAAGGAGTTGATCGAGGTCAACTCAGCCCACGGAACCGGGCGCAACAACGGCGATCTCTGTGCTCGCGGATTTTTTGGGTTCCATGCGACCAGCCATTCGGAACGCCTGACTCACCCGCTCATTCGTCGTAATGGGGCATTGGTCCAGACTACATGGGAAGAGGCCTTGGAATATGTGGCCGATCGCATCAGCACGATCAAGACCACGCACGGAGGAACAAGCTTCGGCGGATTGATCTCAGGCCGGTGTACGAATGAAGAACTATACCTATTCCAAAAATTTCTGCGCGTCGCCGTCGGCACCAACCATATCGATAGCAGCGCCCGTTATGGCCATGTGAACGGCCTCTACGCCATGCAACTTGTCCAAGGCACTCATCGGTGGACCGTGACCTTCGATGACATCCTGGACGCCGACGTGTTGCTCCTCGTCGGGACGAACATTACCGAAACCAACCCGATCACCGGCCTCAAGGTCAAGGAAGCCGTCAAGAAGCGTCGCGCGACCTTGATCACGATTGAGTCCCTGGAGCCGGTGATTGGAACGATCAGCAACATTGCGACTCTCTCGCACCATCATTTCCGCACTCTGCCAAGCGACATCCCCACCACCATCCTTGGCTTGCTAAAGGCCATCATCGAAGAGAACCTGATTCAGCCGAATCTGATGCAGCAGCACCCCGCCTATGTCGGCGCGGTCACAGCTGCACTACAAGAAGTCTCCTGGCAGGACCTCCAGGCAACAACGGGAATACAGTTCGATGCTTTCGTACAGGCCGCCAAAGTTCTCGCGGCCGGGCGGCGAGTAGTCGTGCTCGCCGGACAACAGCTTCTGCGCAGTGAACGGGGATATGCCGGATCCTTGAGTCTCCTCGATCTGCTGCTGCTGACCGGGAAGCTGGATCAACCAGGTTGCGGATTCGCGCCGCTTGCGGAAGAGAATAATGACCAAGGGGCTATAGAGATGGGTGCCGTGGCAGAACTTCTTCCTGGCGCCTCTTCCGTAACCAGCCGTACCGACCACAATCGGATCATGAAGCAGTGGAACGCGGACGTTTCCCCCGAAGTCGGCGCCTCCCTCGTCGATATGCTGGATCGCGCCAAATCGGGATCGCTCAAGGGCATGCTTATCGTCGGAGAAAATCCGGTTGGGAGCCTACCGGTCTCACTGCGCCCCGAGGAAGCCTTGCGCAAGCTCGATCTGCTGGTCTGTCAGGAACTCTTTTTAACTGAAACCGCAGCGCTCGCTCACGTCGTACTACCGGCCGCATCATCTCTGGAGAAAAGCGGAACGTTTACGAATACTGAAGGGCATATCCAAGCCGTTCGCCCCTCGATTGACCCTCTTGGCGAAAGCCGGCCGGACTGGGAAGTCTTTTCAGCTCTCTCCATTTTATTAGGCTCACCGATGGAATACAGCGAGAGTAAAGAGATTCTCAAGGAGATCCGGAGCCTTATTCCTGACTATGGATCGCTTGGACCTACCCCGCTGCCTCCGAAAGTCGATCACGCGACGACGGAACGCTATCTCACCGATGGCTATCAACGTGATCTTGCCGCACGATATCGACTCGTGGTACCGAAAACCCGCCCGGATGGAACGTTGCGACTCGACTTCGTACAGAGCCTGTTTCACTCGGGAAAGTTTTCGACCCGTTCCAAGGGCTTGTTACAAATAGAAGACAGAGGACGGCTTCGAATCAATCCAGTTGATGCAGCCCGCTTTGCCTTGGTGAACGGCGACCGAGTTCGCCTCTCCAGCACATCCGGAGAAATGACCACCGAAGTGACGCTTGTGGAACGGGTCCCACAGGGAACGGCCTGGTTCCCGGATCATTTCGGCCAAGCTGCCGTCCGGTTATTTGACTGCGTCATTGATCCCATCACTCACGCGCCGGCCCTCCGTACAGCAACGGTGTCCATGATGAGGGTAGCCTGAGAAGCTGTTGAGTATTGCGACTATGCGAATCGAGGAGTCCCAATGGTGACTGAATTCGGATTACGTCTTGCTATTTCTCTGACTCAAATCGGTGCGGTCATGTGCATCGTGGTCATTACGGTGCTCATCCTCACCTTGGCGGAACGAAAAGTCTTAGGATGGATGCAGGATCGCATGGGCCCGATGGAAGTCGGTCCCTACGGCATTCTTCAGCCGTTTGCGGATGCCATCAAACTGTTTTTCAAGGAAGATATCGTACCAGCCGGCGCCAACAAGTTCATCTTTACCATGGCGCCGATCCTCTGCTTAATCCCGACGTTTATCGGATTCGCCGTCATTCCCTGGGGACCCAACTGGACGTTTGAGATCAATGGTGTCTCGATAAAACCGTTCGTCATCAGCGACATTAATATTGGGATCCTTTACGTCTTAGCCTTCGCCTCACTCGCTGCCTACGGCATCATTCTTGGCGGATGGGCCTCCAACAGCAAATACTCCTTATTGGGGGGGCTCCGATCGGCCGCACAGGTGATCAGCTATGAGCTCAACGTGGGACTGGCGATTGTCGGTGTATTGATTTTATCCGGCTCGCTCAGTCTCGTAACAATTACTGATGCCCAGGCCGGCTGGTTTTGGAATTGGCACATCTTCGCCATGCCAGCCCCGCAAATCTTTGCATTCGTTGTCTACGTGATTTCGGTCGTCGCTGAAACGAACCGCGTACCATTCGACTTACCTGAGGCGGAGAGCGAGCTGGTGGCAGGCTTTTTCACCGAATACAGCGGGCTGCGGTTCGCCTTCTTCTTCCTCGCCGAATACGCCAATATGGTGCTTGTATCCTGTGTGGCGTCAGCCCTGTTTCTCGGTGGTTGGCACGCACCCTATCCAGGAACCTTGATGGAACTTGTCGGCTTGTCATCCTGGTCGTGGATCGAAAGCACCATGTGGTTCGCGGTGAAAACCTACTCACTCTTGTTCCTGTTTTTCTGGCTCAGAGCGACGTTGCCGAGACTGCGCTACGATCAGCTGATGCGATTCGGCTGGAAGGTGATGTTACCCATTGCGCTGGCCAACATCGTTGTGACGGCCATCGCCGTGTTTATCTATCAACGGATCTAGCGTACGGAGCATGATGATGAGAACCACGCCTACGACCAAGCGCCTGAGCCTCTCCGAATGGTTCAAGACGATTACGTTTTACGAAATCCTCGTCGGCATGAAAGCGACACTTTCGCACCTCATCAATTACCGTCCGGTGACATTGCAGTATCCTCACGAGAAACGCACACTACCGGACAACTATCGCGGCATGCTCGCTCTGCTCCGCTACGATGACGGAACGGAAAAGTGTGTGGGATGCGATCTCTGTGAGGCGGCTTGTCCCTCCCGTGTCATCCGGGTGGTCAGCGCAGAAGTGCCGGGTGAGCCTACGAAGCGCTATTCAAAAGAATATTACATGGACATGACCCGGTGCTTGTTCTGCGGGATGTGTGTGGATGCCTGTCCCGTCGATGCACTTGGGATGACTCGAGAGTTTGAATGGGCGGTGTACGACAAGCGCCAACTCCACTTAAATAAACAACAGTTGCTCGCCATTGGAGACCGCTCGTTTCCAGTTCGTGAGAAACGCTTGGAACTTCAGCATCCAAACGTGGCGTTCTTTAACGTAGCGTTCAGCCACGTACCGCCAAAGCCGAACTGAACCAAGGAATTACGTATCGGCAGACCAATGGCTGCAGCATCCGTGTGCTAGTCCGGTCTAATCGATCTCGAACACAGGAACCGTCAGATGTCGCAACTCTTTTTTGTATATTTCGCCGGTATGATCATCGCCGCGTCCGTTCTCGTCGTGGCGTTGAAGAATCCCGTCTACAGCGCCCTGTCTCTCCTCGTCATGTTTTTCCACGTCGCCGGGCTGTTCATTACCCTTCATGCCGAGTTTTTGGCCGCCGTGCAAATTATCGTCTATGCCGGTGCGATTCTTGTGCTGTATTTGTTCGTCGTCATGATCCTGAACGTCAAACAAGACGACCGTTATCACAGTCAATGGCGGATCGCAGGATTCGTCTGCGTTCCCTTGCTGATCGAAGTCATGGTCCTCCTCTCCGGTGGGGCAGAGACAGGTACGACCGGGCCCCGGGCTGCCCTCGCCTCATCAGCGAAGACCATCGCTCCGGATAATACGTTAGCCATCGGGCAAACACTGTTTTCAACCTACCTCTTCCCGTTCGAGGTTGCCTCCTTGGTGCTCTTAGTCGCCATGATCGGCGCGATCGTCCTCGCGAAGCGAGAGATCGGCGAACAGGACAATCCCAACCCCATGGTTCGAACGAAGGCAGCCGAATGACTATCCCCATCTCCTACTATCTCATTTTGAGTGGGGTCGTGTTCCTGACGGGAATCGTCGGCGTACTCATCCGTCGCAACATCATCGCGATTCTGCTCTCGGTTGAGCTGATGCTGAATGCGACGAATATTAATTTCGTGGCATTCTCCGATTATTTTCGGGACCTGGGTGGACAGGTGTTCGTCTTCTTTGCCTTGACGGTCGCTGCGGCGGAAGTAGCTGTAGGTCTGGCGATCATCATCGCTCTCCATCGTTCGCGGTCGACCATTAACATTGAAGAATTCAATTTATTGAAATGGTAAAAGGAGCCGTGCTTCGTGAAACGTGAAGCATCTCTCGAAGAGAATCATCAAACCATTCAGTCGTTCGTTCTCCTCACGCCTCACGAACGAGGAACAGCGAGGAACGGACTCTGATGCTCTACGCGCTGATTCCATTCCTCCCGCTCGCCGCGTTTCTTGTTCTCGGACTGGCCGGGTCACGGTTCAAGGAGAACGCCCATGTGATCGCGGTTCCGGCCGTACTGTTGTCACTTGTACTGGCTCTGTCAGCCTTTATCCAAGTGGCTTCCGGCTCAGTCATTTCCGTCCCTTTGTATACCTGGCTGACCTCGGGCCACCTTGACATCCACATCGGCCTCTACATCGACAGACTGACCGCCGTCATGTTGCTCCTGGTCACCGGAGTCAGCTCTCTGGTGCACATCTATACAATCGGCTATATGCACGGGGAACCGGGCTATGCCCGCTTCTTCAGCTATATTGCTCTGTTTACCTTCTCCATGCTCATGCTGGTACTGGCGGATAACCTCTTACAGTTATTCATATTTTGGGAAGCAGTCGGCCTCTGCTCCTATCTGTTGATCGGACATTGGTACGAACGTGCGTCAGCTTGCGCAGCGGCGACCAAAGCGTTTCTTGTGAATCGTATCGGAGATTTTGGGTTCCTGCTCGGCCTGCTTCTGGTCTGGTCTCAGTTCGGCTCGCTGAACTACCTTGAGGTCTTTCCGAATCTCCATGAAGCAAATGGTCTGATGATCAATCTCCTTGGTCCTTTCGGCGGCACATGGGAGGTCTCCCTGTTCACGCTGATCGCGCTCTTGCTGTTCACCGGAGCGGTGGGCAAATCGGCCCAAGTCCCTCTTCACGTCTGGCTCCCGGATGCCATGGAAGGCCCGACCCCGATTTCAGCTCTCATTCATGCCGCCACCATGGTCACGGCTGGAGTGTTCATGATCGCTCGTCTGTCACCCATCTACAACCTCTCTCCGACCGCCATGAGCGTCGTCGCCGTCACCGGAGGCGCCACCATGCTCCTCGGTGCAACCATCGCGGTGACGCAAACAGATATCAAACGTGTCGTGGCCTATTCGACAATCAGTCAGCTTGGGTACATGGTCACGGCCTGCGGACTCGGAGCGTACGCCTCCGGCATGTACCATCTCCTCACGCATGGAGCGTTTAAGGCGTTGTTGTTCCTCGGTTGTGGATCGGTCATTATCGCACTCCACCACGAGCAGGACATCCGCCACATGGGTGGCCTTAGAAATCAGTTACCGACGACCTATTGGACGTTTGTGGTTGGGTCCCTGGCTCTCGCAGGATTTCCCCTCACAGCTGGGTTCTTCAGCAAGGACGAGATCTTGGTCGCGGCTTGGTCTGCTGGCAATCTTGGGCAGATTCTGGCAATTGCGGGCTTGCTTACCGCACTCTTGACCGCGTTCTACAGCTTCAGGCTGGTGTTTGTGACCTTCTGGGGCGAATCCCATGTCGATCCCCATCACGCAGGCCATATCCATGAGCCCTCGAAGACGATGACAACTCCACTCTTGATTCTGGCATTTTTTAGTATCGCCACCGGTTATCTTGGCATTCCCTCATTTCTCGAACCGGTTTTCGCCACCGATCAGCACCCGGTGGAGCACCATGGGGAAGCCGGCGTCATCATCATGATGGCAGCCACGGTTCTTGGATTGATCGGCATTGGCGCGGCCTACTACGCCTATGTGCTCAAGCCGGAGCTGCCGAATCGCCTGGCTCAGCAGTGGAGCAGTCTGTACCAGGCTTCATTGAACAAGTGGTATGTCGATGAAGCCTACGACCGCCTGTTCGTCCGACCCACGTGCATCGCAGCTTCGACGCTCTGGAAACGAGTCGATGTCGCAATCATCGACGGTGCGGTCAACGGAGTCGCGCGAACGATCCGGTGGGGCGGATGGATTTTACGATTGATCCAGAGCGGACAGACCCAACATTATGCATTGGCGATGGCAATGGGCATCGTGATCATCACGGCCTATCTGCTGCTCTGAAACGCATGAGTAACGCTGTACGTTTGACACACTGTACTCGACATGTGATGGATTGAAATCCTGATGACTGGCTTTCCTTGGTTAACCGCATTGATCATCCTTCCCTTGCTGGGAGCGGCGGCTGTCTTTGTCGTGAAAGATACCTCTGTCCGGCTCACTGCGCTCTCCGTGACGATTGCCGATCTCCTGATCTCGCTTCCACTGTGGTGGCTATTCGACGCTACTTCCGGTGAGATGCAATTCCTAGAATCAGCAGCATGGATCCCGTCGCTGTCCATCAATTACCGTCTCGGCTTGGATGGAATCAGCCTGCCGCTGATTCTCATGACGACCATCCTCATGCCCCTCTGCGTCCTGATTTCATGGCATGCCATCGAAACCAGGCTCCGGAGTTTCATGGCGGTGTTGCTCATCATGGAAGGCGCCATGATCGGCGTGTTCGCAGCACTCGACTTCGTATTGTTCTACGTGTTTTGGGAGGCGATGCTGATCCCCATGTACCTCCTGATCGGAGTGTGGGGTGGACCAAATCGCCTGTATGCCGCGATCAAGTTCTTCCTCTATACCCTGGCTGGTAGCATCTTGTTGTTGGTTGCGATCCTCGTGTTGTATTTCCAGGGAGGCCATACATTCGATATTCTTGATCTCAGTCGGCAGACCTACCCCCTTTCTCTTCAGACTTGGCTATTCTTCGCCTTCTTTGCCGCGTTTGCCGTAAAGGTCCCGATGTTCCCATTCCATACTTGGTTACCCGATGCACACGTGGAAGCCCCCACGGCCGGCAGTGTGATCCTCGCCAGTGTGCTGCTCAAGATGGGCACCTATGGCTTTGTGCGATTCAGCCTGCCGATGCTACCGGACGCCTCACGTCTCTTCACCCCCCTCATGGTCGTCCTGTCGATCATCGCGATCATCTACGGGGCCTATATGGCGCTGGCCCAGACCGATCTCAAAAAGCTGATTGCCTATTCGAGCGTCAGCCATATGGGATTCATCACCCTCGGCCTGTTTATGTTCAACATCCAAGGTATCGAAGGTGCCGTCATGCAGATGGTGAATCACGGCATTACGACCGGCGGGCTCTTTCTCTGTGTTGGCATGATTTATGAGCGCACCCATAGCCGCCAAATTGCCGATAACATCGGGTTGACCAAGCCGATGCCTCGGTATGCAACCTTTCTGGTTATTTTCGCCCTCTCTTCACTGGGACTTCCCGGGACCAACAGTTTCGTTGGTGAGTTTATGGTTCTCGCCGGCACGTTCCTCTGGAGTAAGGCCGCAGCGGCCTTCGCCTCGCTGGGCATTATCCTGGCCGCAGCATACTTATTGTGGATGGTTCAACGAGTCGCGTTTGGCATACCGGCCCCTCACATGCTTCACAAACTTTCCGACTTGAACCAACGAGAAATGGCGACGCTGTTACCTCTGGCGGTCCTGATCTTCGTAATCGGTATCTTTCCCAACCCTCTCCTCAGCCGGATGCACACAAGCGTCGAGCACGTCATCGCTCGCGTTGCTCCCTCCTCCCCTCACCAGAGTTCCATTCGAGCTGTTCTCGAGCAGACAACGCCCGTGCAGAAAGACGACCTGCTCTCGACGCTCGACGTAGTCCATGCCTCAACCGTTAATCCCATCGGCAACCTGCCGCTTACGGAAACGCAGGGGAAACGCCCATGACCTTTTCTGCAGCAGATCTCCTCCTCGTCCTGCCCGAGTTACTGGTCATCACCGCGGCCTGTGTCGTGCTCGTGCTCGACCCAGTGCTACGACCATCCGATAAGGATAGCCTGGTATGGGTGAGCCTAGGAACACTCGCCATTTGCATGGGCCTGACGGCGTCCCAAATGGGAACGCATGCGTCAATATTTAGTGGCCTTGTCGTCATCGATGCCTTTGGAGCATTCTGGAAACTGCTGTTGTACTTTGTGACGGGACTCACAGTCCTACTGTCCTACTCCTATCTCAAAGAAGAGCGGCTGTATTTCGGTGAGTACTATGGCTTCATATTGCTCTCGCTGTGCGGCATGATGGTTATGGTCTCCGCCGCCGACTTGTTGACGATCTATCTTGGTACGGAATTGATGTCGCTCTCCCTGTACGTCCTGGCAGGTCTCAAACGGAAGGAGCCCCGCTCCCTCGAAGCATCGGCAAAATACTTCGTCTTGGGCGCATTTTCCTCCGGCATTCTCCTCTACGGCATTTCTCTCCTCTACGGAGCGACCGGCAGTACGAGACTGCCGGCGATTGCCTCGGCAATTGCGACCCAGGGGTTCACCGACCCGTTGCTGCTATTTGCAACGATCCTGTTGGCGGTGGGGTTTGGATTCAAAATGGCCGTCGTCCCCTTTCATATGTGGACACCGGACGTGTATCAAGGTGCCCCGACCTCCGTCACGGCGTTCATGGCAGTCGCATCCAAAGCCGCCAGCTTCGGCGCGTTTGTCCGCGTGTTCGTGGAAGGTTTGGGCGGAGTCAGGACCGATTGGTCCGCCATCTTCCTCCTCCTCTGTCTTGCTACCCTCATCGTGGGCAACATCGTCGCCTTGGTTCAGACGAACATCAAGCGAATGCTGGCCTATTCGAGCATTGCGCACGCCGGCTATGCCCTGATCGGTGTCGTCGCCGCTGGACGCACAGAGCCCTCGTCCGGCATTGCCAGCGTGCTGCTCTATATTGCCCTGTACACGTTCATGACGTTCGGCGCATTCGCCATTGTTGCGATGCTGCGAAAAGGCGCGGTCGAGGGTGAAGAGATCGAGGATTTCACCGGTCTAGCAAAACGCCATCCCCTTGCGGCGCTCCTGATGCTGATCTTTATGGTGTCTCTGGCAGGCATTCCACCGACCGCTGGTTTCATCGGGAAATTGTACGTCTTCAGATCCGCCGTGGAAGCCGACATGGCCTGGGTGGCGGCCATTGCCCTCCTGTTTGCGGCAATCTCAGCCTATTACTATCTTCGGGTCGTCATGGTCATGTACATGCGAGATCCTATTGATGGAACGGACCCTGTCCCGCACTTGGTGATGTCCCCAACCCTTTCCATTGTGCTAGCCTGTGCAGTCGCTGGGGTGGTGGTCTTCGGTATCTACCCCAACCCACTCGTCAATCTGGCCCAGCAAGCCGTGTTGACGCTGAAGTAAGGCCATCCAGACTCTGCTGACTATTTGCCGGCAAGGATCGTATGCCTGTCGTTCGCTTCCTGAGTGAGGCGGTCACATCGTTTTTACGCCAGGGATGCCCCAGCCTCGCGGCAGCCTTGGCGTTTTTCTCGCTGCTCTCATTGTTTCCCCTCGTCTTTCTCCTCTTGTATGGAATCGGGTTCCTTGTAAGTCAGAACGTGATCGGCGAGCAGTTCATGCTTAGTTTTCTCAAAGGGTTTCTGCCTTCCTTAGGGGAACGATTGGCGCAAGAACTCCATCGGATCAGTTCATTGGAAAGCGTCCGGTGGATCGTGCTGCTGTCATTCTTCTGGTTTGGTGGACTTGTGTTCTACGAGCTCGATTATGCGCTGAATGTCGTGTTTGAGAGCACGCAAAAACGCCACCCGCTTATTTCCACTGCAATTTCCATCGCGCTGCTGGGATCCACCGGCCTGTTACTCTTCACGTCCTATGTGGCCACTCAAGCCATTGCTTTTTTGACGGCCTATGCACCTCGGCTCTGGGGATTGGATCTTGTCGCCTTAGCCGCCCACGAATTTCATCTGACCTACACCCTCCCCTTTGCCCTTGCATTCCTGACGGTCAGCCTGCTCTACCGTCTTGTACCTCGACGTCGTCCACGATGGAGGGATGCCATGGCCGGCGCCCTCACATTCGGTTTGCTGTGGGTTGCAGCCAAGCTCTTGTTCGTCAATTATGGAGATTTTGCGACGGTCTATGCGCGACTCTATGGATCGTTGCTCGAGATCGTGCTCTTGTTGCTTTGGGTCTATTATTCTGCGGGGCTCCTGCTCTTCGGTGGCATCATTGCGCACAACCTGAAACAGATTGCTTGGCCATCGCCCCCGGTTGAGGGCCGATAGCAGAACTGCTGCGGCAACAATAATTTAAGGTGAATGCCGCAATTCAACGGATGGGGTGGCTACGAAGCTGCAGAAAATGCACAAGGGCTGACTGTGTCACGAGTCCGACAATTTCTCCATCCTGCACGACGATGAGTCGATCCCATCCCTCACGAGCCATGCGGCCCATCGCTTGAATCGCCGGAACTTCAGGCGAAATGACCATCGAGGCTGAAAAGGGACGCATCACTTGATCAACCCGACGCCAGGACCAGGTCTCCGCCGGCACAGCCTGAATGTCGGGTACGGTCACAAGTCCGATCAGACGTCGATCTTCGACCACCGGAAATCCCCCGTAACCATAAGCCTGGAAATACCGGTTTACCGCCTCATCAAGCGTGGTTTGGGCTGGAATCGACACAACCGTCGTCACCATCATGTCTTGAATCCGAGCTGTCGAAATGGAGTGCCGCAATGTCGCTTGTCGTCGGCTCGCCAACGCCGCGATATAGAGAAAGATTCCGATCAGTGCCAGCCATCCTCCAGTCCAGACCATCGACGCATCCAGCTCACCGGTTGCCGCTTGCTGGATTCGCAGCAGCCCCCAGAGCACGAAGATCACACCAAACCCGAGACCTGCCCCTGCAGCTTGTTTTGTCGCGCGATAATAATCCTTCCCCCAGGCCCACAAGCCCGCGCGCAGGATTCGCCCTCCGTCCAACGGAAACCCAGGAATGAGATTGAACACTCCGAGCTGGAGATTCCCCATTCCCAGCAAGAGCCCGAGCATGACCACCCCACGGAGCGCCTGTTCCTGTTGAATCACCTCAGCCAGAGCGACAATCGCCACGCAGCCCCCGCTGATCACGAAACTGACGATCGGTCCAGCGATCGCAATGAGAAACTCTGCCTTAGGGGACGGGGCCTCCTGGCGCATGTGCGCGACCCCGCCAAAGAGAAACAACGTGATCTGCTCAATCGGAATCCGGTAGTACAGTGCGACGTAGGAATGTCCCAGCTCATGCAGAAGGACGGACAGAAAGAGGAGCGCCGCCGCGACGGCTCCCATCACCCAATAGCGCCCAGGACTGAGCCCGGGGAGAGTCTCCGGCAGGTAGTCTGTTGAGAGCGTCCACGTGGCGAGGAGAAACACAAGAAACCAGGACGGATGGATTCGAATGGGAATGCCCAACGCTCGGCCGATTTCCCACGAACGGATCTGCATACCGCACACCGTAACAGTGGAACGGGGAAGGGGTCAATCTTCCCCCTCTGTTCATGTATACTAGCCTTGATGAGACGACTGGTTCCAACACGTGCACTGCTATTCTTGATCTCCCTCATAGCCTTTGAGCTGATGCCTTCGTCCCCCACCTTTGCCCAAGTCATCACTTCTGGTCCACCGAGCTGTCCCGGTGTGGCCCTGACGTTTGATCTCTGCCCGGTGCGCACAGGATCCGGGTATGATCAGCCGTTAATGGACTATCTGATTACCCATCGCATCCCAGCCACATTCTTTATGTCTGGTAAGTGGATGGCCAAACATGATGTGGAAGTGGAACATCTGCTGGGTCTGGACTTTTTTGAAGTTGGGACCCATGGTGAGGTGCACGCTCACCTTCCCATGCACGATGCCGACGAACAACGCACGGAAATCCTCGGCCCCGTCAAAATGCTACAGGCGCACTATGGCCATAAAGCCAGCCTCTTTCGCCCACCGTATGGAGAATACAATGATCTGACTGTCGCTGTAGTCAAACTGCTCGGCCTGCAATTTATCCAATGGAATATTGAATCGGGCGATCCAGATCCCACACTTTCTGCGGGGAAAATTCTGCTCAGAATTGCCAAGCGCGTAAAGCCCGGCAGTATCATCGTGCTTCACGCTAATGGAAAGGGTAAGCAGACCCGACAGGTGGTCGAGCACCTCACCCGTGAGATTCTCCCTGCGAAGAAACTTCGCCCGATGACCGTGAGCGAGCTATTGGATTGTACAGCCCGGACCCCATGACGACGTCGGACATCAGAACCATGGTGCCGGATGATCGAAAGTCGGTCATTCAACTATTGAGTGCTTCTGAACCCTGGAACCGCCTTGGCTATGGAGCGGACGATTGGAGCCGGATCTTTTGTCCGCTACCTCAAGGGCGGGATTCCTATGTCGCGGAATTTGAGGGACAAGTGGCCGGCGTCGCGATCGTCAAGCAGAAGTTTCTCTTGGGTGACTACCTTGAACTCTTAGGTGTGGCCATATGGGCCCGACAGAGGGGAACCGGCAGTCAGCTGTTGCGGCACATCGAGACTCTTGTGTTTCAGAGAACCAGGAATCTGTTTGCTTGTGTGTCGGACTTTAACGAACCAGCTAGGGCATTTTACAAGAAACAGGGCTACCAAGAAATCGGCCCCATGCCCAACTTTTTGATTCCTGGCAGCTCTGAAATTCTATTGCGCAAGACGGCGGGACCGGCCAGAGAGCCAACCCCATAGCTATTAGCCTTCTAGGACAACACACAGTCGTATCAAAAAGAATGCACTATAGCTAAGTTCACAATCATTGATAGGCCTTGACGATGTCGTCGAGCGTGGCTTGCTCCTGATATTCCCGGCGTTTCTTCAGCACGGCGAAGTCCCGCTCGATGGGATTGAGGTCGGGGGAAT
>WBZQ01000509.1_pt1 | contig 30751 bp, 30 predicted proteins | sample 5204251 | NCBI WGS metagenome assembly WBZQ01 (sample SAMN12412402, study PRJNA552823) | activated sludge metagenome | isolation source: activated sludge from nitrification reactor of wastewater treatment plant... | place: USA: Virginia | collected 2017-09 | reverse complement strand
CAGAGGGTCGGCCGTGCGCTCGCCGAGCTTGAACGCCACCGACGGCGACGTGGGCGAGGCGATGAGGTCGACGGACGCGAACGCCTTGGCGAAGTCCTGCACGATCAGGGTGCGCACCTGCTGCGCACGCCGGTAGTAGGCGTCGTAGTAGCCGGACGCCAGTGCGAAGGTTCCCAGCATGATGCGGCGCTTGACCTCGGGGCCGAACAGCTCGCCGCGCGTGATCTCGTACTGGTCCAGCAGGTTGTCGGCGACGTAGCGTGGCCCGTAGCGCACCCCGTCGAAGCGGGCGAGGTTCGCGGAGCACTCCGCGGGGGCGATGAGGTAGTAGGTGGCGATGCCGTAGGCGCTCGTCGGCAGGCTGATCGGCACGACGGTCCCGCCCAGCTCCTCCACCAGTGCCATGGTCTGCTCCACGGCCTGCTTCACGCCGGGCTCGATGCCCTCCCCCATCAGCTCCGCGATGATCCCGACGCGCACACCGTCGAGCCGCTCGGCCGTCGGGAGCGCGATCGGCTCCGGCCAGTCGAGCGAGGTCGAGTCCCTGGGGTCGCGCCCGACCATCAACGACAGCAGACGGGCCGCGTCGCGCACCGACCGGGCGAATGGTCCCACCTGATCGAGCGAGGAGGCAAAGGCCACGAGGCCATAGCGCGACACCGCCCCGTAGGTGGGCTTCATGCCGACGATGCCGCACAGAGCGGCCGGCTGGCGGATGGAACCGCCGGTGTCGGTGCCGAGCGACCAGGGCGCCTGGCAGGCGGCCACGGCGGCGGCCGACCCACCGCTCGAACCGCCGGGCACCCGGTTGAGGTCCCAGGGATTGCGCGTCACCTGGTAGGCGGAGTTCTCGGTGCTCGACCCCATGGCGAACTCGTCCATGTTGGTCTTGCCGAGCACGATCGCCCCCGCGCGCTCCAGGCGCTCCACGCAGGTGGCGGTGTAGACCGGCGTGAAGCCCTCCAGCACCTTCGACCCGCAGGTGGTGGTGAGCCCCTCGGTGGAAAGCACGTCCTTGATCGCGATCGGGATGCCGCGCAGCGGCGGCTTGTCGTCCATCGCGTCGATCTCACGGGCGCGCGCACGGGCACGCTCGGCGTCAAGCGTAAGGAACGAGCCCCAGCGGTCGTCCTCGCATCTGGCGAGATACGCGTCCACCAGCTCGACCGCGTTGGTCTCCCCGGCCTTCAGCGCGGCCAGGGCGCCCTCGGCCGTCAGGGACGTCGGCGCGATCATCCGATGCTCGGGACCGCGAAGCCGTCGTCGGCGATGGCGGGCCCTTCGCGCAACGCCACGTCGCGCGGCAGGCTCGGCTCGGGGATGTCCTCGCGCAGCACGTTGCGCAGGGCGATCACGTGTGAGGTCGGCTCGACACCGGTGAGCTCCAGCGCCTGGATCTGCTCGATGTGGCCGAGGATGGCATTGAGCTCGCGCTCCATGGTCGCCTCCTCCTCGGCGTCGAGGCGAAGGCGCGCCAAACGGGCGACGTGGTGGACGGTCTGGCGATCGATCACCCGTCGATCCTATCGGGGCCGCCACGATCCCGGCCGCGCGACCGAGCAGCACCAGAACTCTGGGACGATCGGGCTAACCTGCGGGGGATGATCGACGCGCGACGCATCGCCGCCGGCGCCCTCGTGGCGCTCACCCTGCTTGCGGCCGCGTCGGTGGAGGTCATGGCGTTCGCCGGCCGCGACGTGACCGACTCCCGGCGGTTCGCCGCCGCGGCCGCGCGAACCGCGGCCAGCCCGGAGGGAAGTCGCGCCATCGCTCGCGAGCTCATGCCGCAGCTGCAGGCGGCGCTCGGACAGATGTCGGTGTCGCTCAGCGAGGTTGAGGCGGCCGTCGCCCGCGACGCGCAGACCGAGTCGTTCCGCACACAGGTCGAGGCGACGCTTGCCAGCTCCCATGACGCCCTCCTCGCCGATCCCGCAGCCGGCTTCGTGATCCCCACCGGCGCCCTGCGACCGGCGGTCGTCGGCGCCATCGCGCCGCTGGTCGCGTTCGGCGGCGCCGCCGTGCCCGCCGCCGAGGACTTTCCCGCGGTGCGTGTCGAGGTTCCCGACGGTGCCCGGCCGTTGGTGGGCGCCGTGCGCACCGTACGCGACGTTTGGACCCTCGCGGTTCCGGTCGCCATCGCGGCGCTCGTCCTGGCGGCGTTCCTCTCGTACCGTCCCGGTGGCACCGTGCGGCTGGCGGGTATCGGGCTGACGCTGCTCGCGGCCCTCCCGCTCCTGATCCACGAGCGCCTGCCGGCCAGCGCTGCCGGTTGGGCCGAGGCCGACGGGCCCAGTGCCCGCGTGTTCGCAAACGACATCACGAGCGACTGGGCCATCCCGACGGTCCTTACGGTGCTGGTCGGGTGGAGCCTGATCGCATTGGGCACTTGGGTCAGCCGGTGGAGCGCGCGATCGCGAAGAGCTTGACGAAGGTGTAGGCAAACCCGCGCGGACCCGACGCCGCGTACAGCGCGTGCGTCAGCCGCTCGCCGTGCGCGAGCGCTTCGTCCGGGTCGAGGTCCGACGACAGGTGCGCCGCGACCGCCTGCAGGCGTGCCATGTAGTTCATCGGGTCGATCCAGCGGTACCTCGTCTCGCTCCAGACGTCCACCGCCTCCAACCCGGCCGCCTCCAGCATCTCGTGCATCTCGGGCACGTTGCGATGGATGTAGTCGAACACCGCGGTCCAGGCGACGGGCACGGGCGGATTCATGGTGCGCATCACCTGCAGCAGCTCGGCGTCGGTGCCGCGGCCGGCCGTGAGCACGGCCACGATGCCGCCCGGCTTCACGGCACGGGCCATCTGGTTGAGCGCCGCCTGCTTGTCCGGAAACCAGTGGAACGCCATCGTGCTGATCGCGGCGTCCATCGATGCGGGGTTCACCGGCAGCGCGGCGGCGTCACCGACCAGGAGGGTCAGCTCCAGCTCGTCCACGCCGACGGCGGTACGGCGGAACACCTCGAGCATCTCTCCGGACGCGTCGACACCGGTCACCCGTCGCGTGCCGCGCTGCGCGTGCATCTCGAGGGAGGCAAAGCCGGTGCCGCAGCCCACGTCGACGATCTCGTCGTAACGCGCCTCCGGCAGCGCCGCCACCAGGCGCTGGGCGCCCATCCGGTTGTGCAGCAGCAGATCGTCGTAGTTGCCGGCGGCCTGGTCGAAGCCGGCGCCGACGTGCTCGGCCCCGTGCGGGTTGTCCTCCACGCTCACTCCTGTCGTTCGGTCCTGCGCGCCGATGCGCACCACACCGAACGTAGCACCCGCTCCAGGGAGCAGGGTCAGTCACCGCGGTCGGCCCGCAGGCTGGGCCGATTCGGGATGCCGAGGCCCGAGCCCATGCGTCCGGCGATGGCTGTGGGTTGCCGCGAGAGCGCAGCGCGCCCGCGACCTGAGCGGCGGATCGGACCGCCGCCGAGGTCGCGGTCGGTCAGTGCCCGAAGGTCACGTCCGGGAGGATACGATCCAGCCAACGCGGCTGCCACCATGCCCACTTGCCCGCCAGGCGCAGTCCGACCGGCACCAGCAGCAGGCGCACGAGGAACGCATCGAGCAGCACCGCCACGCCGAGGATGATTCCCATCTCCTTCGGCGGGAGCGGCCCCGACAACGCGAACGTGAGAAACACCGCGACCATCACCCCGGCCGCCCACAGGATCACGCGACCGGAGTGCGCAAGCCCGCCGATCATCGCCTCCTTGGGGTCGTGCGAATGGTCCCAGTGCTCCTTGGTCGACGAGAGCAGGAACACGGTGTAGTCCATCGCGATCGCGAAGATCATCGCGAAGAAGAACACCGGTCCCCATGCGTCGAGGAAGCCCTGCGACTCGAAGCCGAGCAGGCCGGACAGGTGCCCGTCCTGAAAGATCAGCTTGCCGACGCCGAACGCAGCGCCGGTGGCCAGCAGGTTGGTCAGCACCCCGATGGCGGCGATCACCGGCGCCTGCAGCGCGATCAGCAGCAGCAGGAAGCCCAGCGTCAGGACCACGCCGATCGCGAGCGGGGTCGCCCCCACGAGTGACTGCTCGAGGTCGTGGTTCTCGGTGGCCGCGCCGCCGACCAGCACCGACGACGGCAGCGCCGCTCGCAACCGGTCGATCGTGTCGCCGGTGGCACTGTCGGACGGATCGGTCTTCGGCATTGCCTGGATGAGCGCAAGCCCGCCGCCACCCTGCTGGGCGGGTGTGACGGCCGCGACGTTCGGATCGCTCGCGGCGATGCTCGCGGCCCGCGCGATGTCGGCCGCGGGACCGACGAGCTGCAGCATGCCGGGCGCTCCCGGCCCCATCGCCGCCTGAATCTGCTCGTAGCCCTGGCGGGACGAGTCCGACTGCGGCACCACCTTGATCGACGGCATTCCGGTGTCGAGTGAGAACACCGGCACCGCGAGCAGCACGAGGGTTGCCACTGCGGGAATCGCCCAGCGCAGCGGCTGACGCCACAGGCGCTCGCCCCACCGGGCGAAGCGCGCCGAGCGATGCTCGCCGTGGTGCACCCACGGCAGCGAGAACTTGTTGACGCGTTCGCCGAGCAGCGACAGGACCGCAGGGAACAACGTGAGCGTGGCCGCGAGGATGAATGCGACGGCGATCATGATGCCGAGGGCCATCGACCGGAAGGCCGGGCTCGGCACCAACATCACCGCCGAAAGCGAGATCAACACGGTGACACCCGAGAAGAACACGGCCTTACCGGCGGTGTCCATCGTGACGGCCACCGACTCCTCGGTGGTGAGGTGGCTGCCCATCAGCGACGCACGGAAGCGCACCAGCAGGAACAGCGCGTAGTCGATCCCGAGCGCCAGGGCGAACATGAGCGCGAAGTTCATCGCCCAGATCGAGACGTCGAATGCCTGGGCGACCACGAAGAGCGCGCCGGCCGAGGCCACCAAGCCGACGATGGTGAGCATCAACGGCAAACCGGCCGCCACCAGCGCGCCGAACGCGAACACCAGGATCGCAAGCGTGACGGGCCAAGACAGCAGTTCGGACTTCATCATCGCGCTCTTGTTGGCGGCGTTGAAGTCCGACCACATGCCGGATGCGCCGGTGAGGTTCACGCTTACACCGTCCGCGCCGAGCTTGGCAAGCGGTCCCTTGAGCTCGTCGGCCGCCCGCACCATGCCGGTGGGGTCGGTGGCGGCCCCTGCCATCACGATGGCAGTGTGTTGGTCGCGCGAGATCGTCAGGCCGGGGGCAGGCGGGAGCACGGACGAGACCGAGCTGCTCTCGTCGAGCATGCCCGCCACCTTGGCGATCGTCTGCCGGAACGCTGGGTCCGACACGGTCTTCGTGGGCGAGGCGACGATCACCATCAGTCCACTACTGGCGTGGCCGTCGAAGTTCGCCTGCACCGTCTGGCGGGCGATGACCGACTCCGAACCCGACTCCTCCCAACCGGCCCCTGACAGGGCATGCTCGACACGGGGCGAGACGACGCCCAGACCGACGACGATCACGCCCCAGAGGACGAGCACGAGCCTCACGTGGTGCGCGGCCCAGTGCCCCAGCCGGCCCAGTGGTCCGACCGGGTTCACGCCTCACCCCCCGCGCAGGCACGACGAAGGATCAGCGACGCGGGGCAGGCGCCGAGCGTCGCAAAGGTCAGCTGGTTGACCGCCACGAAGCCGGCCACGAGCAGAAACCAGGGTGACACCGTGGCCGCCAGTAGCGCCGACAGGCCGGTGAGTGTGCCGGCCATGGCGAACAGCGTTCGCTGCTGACCCGATGCCGTGCACATCACTCGCTTCATGGGTGAACCTCCTCGTTGATGACCCTGTTCAGTCCGTCGATGCGCTGGCGCAGCGAGCCGCAGACCTCGTCGCACACGCGCAGCAGCGACTGGTCCTGGATGGTGTAGTAGGCGTAGCTGCCCACCCGTTGGCGGCTGACGATGCCGAGCCCGCGCAACACGCCCAGGTGCTTCGAGACGTTCTGCTGACTCGTGCCCAGCGCCGCCACCAGGTCCTGCACCGAGCGCGGCTCGTCGCGCAGCTGTTCCAGGATGCGGATACGAAGCGGCTCGCCGATGGCGCGAAAGCGTTCGGAGATCAGCTCGATGAGCTCGTCGGGAAGGGGGTGTTTCGTCGGCATGGCAGCGCCACCTCGGTCGTGACTGACAGCGCTGATACTGCCATACAACTATGTGGATGTCTAGTGGTGCGCTGTCTGCCGGGCCGAGACCAGACGCAATGGTGACCGGTGTCTGGCACCCGTCACCATTGTGTCGCGGCAACGCAGGAAGGGCGGTCCCCCGGCCGCCCCTCCCTCGTGACTAGGCCTTCAGCACCACCTTGAGTGCCTTCTCCTTCGCGGCATTCGCGAAGACGTCCCAGGCCTTGTCGATCTCCTTCAGCTTGAAGGTGTGCGTGCCCATCTTCTCCGACTTGATGCGCCCCGAGGCCACCATCTTCAGGAGCGTTCCGGTCGAGGTGGCGTCCACCAGACCCATGGTGATGGTGAGGTTCTGGATCCAGAGCGCCTCCATCGGGAACTCCACGGGCACACCGTGCACGCCGATGTTGGCCACGTGGCCCCGCGGGCGCACCAGCGAGATCGCAGTCTGCAACGTCTCGGGATAGCCCACGGCCTCGATCGCGACATCCGCGCCGAGCCCATCGGTCAGGGCGAGCACCTTTTCGCGGGCACCCTCGCCCGCCACCACGGTGTCGGTCGCACCGAATTCCTTCGCCTTCCTCAGGCGGAAGGCGTTGGTATCGATGCCGATGATCCGCGACGCCCCGTACAGGCTCGTGGTCATGATCGACGCCAGGCCCACCGCGCCGGTGCCGACCACGGCCACCACGTCACCCGGCTTGACCGCACCGGCCAGCACGCCGACCTCGTAGCCGGTGGGCAGCGAGTCGGACAGGAAGACCGCCTGCTCGTCGGTCACGTTCTCTGGCACGTGATGCAGCGAGAAGTCCGCGTGGGGAATCCGCACGAGCTCGGCGAGCGTGCCGTCGATGCGGTGGCCGAGCAGCCAGCCGATACCGGCGTCGTTGGACTGGCAGTGGTCGGGGAACCCGGCCTGGCAGAACGCACACGTGCCGCACTTGGTGATGCACGAGATGATCACGCGGTCACCCTTCTTGAAGTTGGTGACCCCCTTGCCCACGGCGACGACGGTGCCGACGCCTTCGTGGCCGATGATGCGGCCCGCATCCACGGTCGCGACGTCGCCGTGGAGGATGTGCAGGTCGGTTCCGCAGATCGTGGTGGTGTCGATGCGGACGATGGCATCGGTCCCGTCGACGATCTTCGGGTCCGGGACGGTCTCCCAGCTCTTGCGGCCGGGACCGTGGTAGACGAGCGCTTTCATCGCTCCCTCCTTCATGGTCGCACCCGCGGCCTTGCCCGGGGCGCACCTCATGAACCTAGTCCCCGCAACGCGAGCTTGCGACCGTAATACCGGGCAGCATCTGCGCACGACCGATCAGGGGTTTCCCCGGATGACCCGCTCAGTCGTCGTGCGAAACGACCTCGCGGCGCGGCGGCGCTCCGTCCAGATCCGCACCGTTGGCATCGGCAGCGGCGCGCTGCTCCTTGGCGTGCTTCACGAGGTCCCGCAGACGCACGCCGTGCAGCATCGAGCTCACGGCGAACACCGCCAGCAGCAGGTTCACCGCGAGGATCGCCGCCTCCATGCCGATGCTGAAGGCCAGCACCACGGTGCGCGACCCGGCGCCGCCGAGCACCGCGACCGTGAGGGCCTGCTTGGGGCCGAGGCCGCCCGGCGTGAGCGGCATACCCGTCGACAGCGATCCGATCACGAGCACCAGCAGGGCGTTGCGCAGGCTCCCGTCGAGGTGGAACGCTCGCAGGAAGTAGACGGCGGCGATGAAGCGGCACACCCAGCCGGTGGCCTGCAACGCCACAACCTGCCGCACGTAGCGCCGGCGGTCCTTGAGGATCGTCAGGCCCTGCTCGACTCGTGCCCAGAAGGCGCGCACCCGCTGTCCGTAGATGATGAGCCCTGCGGCCGCCAGGCCGGCGGCGAGGATGAGGATCGTCGAGAACAGCTGGGGGTGCCCGGTGAACCAGGTGAACTCGAACAGACCGGATCCGGGCAGACCGTCCGCGACGCCGATCTGCCAGGCCCAGGTGATCAGCAGGAACGCCACGATGGAGTCGAAGATCGTCTCGGCCAGCAGGCTCGCGGCGAGCGTCGGATAGGTCGCACCGGGGATGCGTGAATGCATCAGGAAGAGCTTCACGATGTCGCCGCCCCGGGCCGGGACGATGCCGTTGATCCCGACGCCGGCGACGTACGCGCCGGTCACGTCGCGCCAGCGCACACCCTTCTGCGGGTAGGCGGCCCGCAGGATGTTGGTCCAGCCGCGGGTGCGCAGCAGCAGGTTGGCGAGGTGGAACGCGATCGCGACGAGCAGGGCGGCCACGTTGACCGACGCAATCGAGTCGACGAAGGCCTCGACGGCGTCGAACAGTCCGCGCAGGGAATCCACGCGACCGAGGTTAGCGGCATGATCGGCGGGCCTGCGGGACGGTTGGTACCGTGCCTGCCGAGGAGGCGCGATGGCGGGCGAACCGGAGCTCATCGAGATCATCAGGGGTCGGTGTGCGACGCGCCCGGGGGTTCTGGAGGGCGTGGGAGACGACGCGGCCGTCCTGGACGGCGCCCCGCCCACGGTGATCGCCCACGACATGCTCGTACAGGACGTCCACTTCAGATGGGCGACGACGACGCCGGCGAACCTGGGCGAGAAGGCGCTGGCCGTCAACCTGTCCGACCTGGCGGCCATGGGGGCGAACCCCGTCGCGGCGGTGGTCGGCCTTGGCGTGCCTGCCGACCTGCCCGCCGACACCGTGGCCGAGATCTACCGGGGGATGGATCGGCTCGCGGCGCGCCACGCAATGACGATCGCGGGCGGCGACATCTCGCGCGCCCCCGTCCTGGTCATCGGCGTCACCGTGACCGGCCGGATGGACGACGGCGTGCGGCCCGTCTTGCGCCGTGGCGCCCTGCCGGGCGACGTCGTGTGCGTCACCGGGCCGCTCGGCGCATCGGCCGCCGGCCTGGCACTGCTGGATCACCCCGAGATCCGCAGCCCGCACCGCCGAGCGCTCGTACGCCGGCACCGCCGGCCACAGCCACGGGTGGCCGAGGGGCGGGCGCTGGCCGCCCAGGGGGTGCACGCGATGATGGACTGCTCCGACGGCCTGGCGCTCGACGCCTTGCGGCTCGCGCAGGCATCCGGCGTCGCGATCACGCTCGAGCTGGAGCGCGTGCCCCGCGCCCCGGGCAGCGACGGCGTGGCCGAGGCCCTCGGCGTGGCCCCCGACGTCTTCGCCGCGACCGGCGGCGAGGACTACGAGCTCATCGTCTGCGTCGCACCCGCGACCGTCGCGTCACTGCGCGGTGCGGGATCGCTGTCGGTGGTCGGTCGCGTGCGTCGCGGCGGGGGAACGCTGCGCCTGACCCGCCACGGACGTACGGTCAGCGTCCCGGCACTCGGCTGGGAGCACTGACCGCAAGCGCCTCCGGCCTCAGCCGTTGTCGGGACGCCGCGCCGCGACCTCGTCGCGCGATGGGTCCTGCGGCGAGCGCGCCGCCGCCGTGTCGTCAGCCTCGCGAAACTCCCCGAACGACCGGCTGAACCGCGGGAACGGGTTGCTGCGACGCCGTTTCGGCACGAAGCGCTCCACCGTCTCGCGCGCCCCCAGCAGCTGCTCGATCTCGCGGCGATCGAGGGCCTCGGCCGTGAGCAGCGCAGTGGCCGAGCGGTGCAGCAGGTCTTCGTTCTCCTCCAACAGCTCGTACGCGGCACGGAAGGCGGACGCCAGGATCTCCTGGATCTCCCGCTCGACGCGCTCCTCGCCGTCGGGGCCGCGTGAACCCCCCGTGAGGCCGACGGCCAAGCTCTCCTCCGTGCTGCTGCGCGCCATGCCCAGGTCCTGCACCATCATGCGCGCCAGGGCCGTCGCCTGCTGCAGATCGGTCGCGGCGCCGGAGGTCATCTCGCCGAAGATCAGCTCCTCGGCGGCCCGGCCACCCATGATGTGGGCAAGGTGGTCGAGGTGCTCCTGGCGGGTGACGAGGAAGCGGTCTTCGGTGGGCAGCGACCAGGTCACGCCGAGTGCCTGCCCCTGCGGGATCACCGTCACGCGGTCGACCGACTCGCAGTTGGGCAGCATGTGCCCCACGATCGCGTGCCCCATCTCGTGGTAGGCCACCACACGACGCTCGGGCTCCGAGATCACCTGCGTGCGCTTCTCCGGTCCGGCGACCAGCCGCATCAGCGCGCGGCGGAAGTCGCCCAGGTCGATGGCATCGCGCCGGGCTCGTGTCGCCTCGAACGACGCCTCGTTGCACAGGGCGGCAAGGTCGGCCCCGGCCATACCGGCGGTGAAGGCCGCGACGTTGGCGAGCTCCACACCTGGCGCGAGCGGGCGCGTGCGCATGTGGACGTCGAGGATGCGGGCGCGGGCCTCGCGGTCGGGCAGCCCCACGGCGATCTTGCGGTCGAAACGCCCGGAGCGGACCAGGGCCGGGTCGAGGTGCTCGATGCGGTTTGTGGAGGCCAGCACCACCACCGGTCGCGTCGGATCGAGGTCGAAGCCGTCGATCTCGGTGAGCAGCTGGTCGAGCGTGGCGGTGTGCTCACGCTCGCCCCCACCGCCACCGCCACTGCGCCGCTCGCCGATGGCGTCGATCTCGTCGATGTAGAGCAGCGCCGGCGCGGCCTTGCGCGCGGCGTCGAACAGGTCGCGGATGCGCCGGGCGCCGACACCCACGTACACCTCCACGAACTCCGATCCGGACGCGCTGAAGAACGGCACGCCGGCCTCGCCGGCCACCGCTTTGGCCAGCAGCGTCTTGCCGGTGCCGGGCGGTCCGTAGAGCACGATGCCCTTCGGCAGCACGGCGCCCATGGCCTGATAGCGGGTCGGGTCGCGCAGGAAGTCGGAGATCTCACTGACCTCGTCCCGGATCTCGTCGATGCCGGCAACGTCGTCGAAGGTGGTGGTCGAGACCACCGGCTTGGTCTTGCGCTTGGAGAAGCGCGAGCCGCCGACCATACGGATGGTCAGCAGCACCGCGATCACCAGCGCCGCCATCAGGATCAGCCCGCCCCACGTCTGCAACCACTGGCTGAGGCTGAACGAGGACCCCGAGGAGTTCGCGGCGGCGCCCGCCTCGGGCGCGGTCACCGGGGGAGTTCGTTCGTTCCACGGCACACGCTTTGCGATCGCTGCGTCTGCCGCCTTGCCGACCCAGCCGTCAGCGGGCAGCGTGCTGACCGCTTGGGTGTTGTCCTTCAGTGACAGCACGATGGAGGCGCCCTGACCGACGTTGGTCACATCGATCGACCGCACCTGGCCGCGCTCGATGAGGCTGATCGCCACCGTGGGCGTGATCGCGGGCAGGTCGACGTTCACCATCTGGGTGCCGGGAACGGGCTCGGCAAGCGCGCCCGTGCTGAAGCAAGCCGTCACAGCGACGCTCAGCACCGTGATGATTCGACGTGTCCGTGTCACAGCCAATGTCCCCTCCCTGGTGACAGCGCACGCATTCAAACGAATGCCCGGGCGTGAAACTACTCCCTGAAGGTATAGCTCCGCCAGTGGACGTAACGCGCGAACAATTCGAAGAGCATGTGCGGCGCGCGCTGGACGCGGTGCCGGAGCCGTTTTCAGCCGAGCTGGCTCGCGTTGCCGTGAACGTCCACGAGCAACCGCCGCCCGGCGCAGGACGCCTGTACGGCCGCTACACCGGCGTGCCGCTGGACGAGCGCGGCGGGGAGCCGCCCCTCCTGCCGAGCGTGATCGAGATCTACATGCACCCGATGGTCCACGACTGCCGCGACGAGGACGAGTTGCGACACGAGATCCGCATCACGGTGCTCCACGAGCTGGGCCATCACTTCGGATTCGACGAGGACGACCTCGCCCGACTCGGCTACGCGTAGGCACACGTCGCTGCCGCAGTGATGTGTCCCGCGCGCCGCCCATCACCCGTGGCGACGGCGCCTGGGCGGGGCCCGTCGCGCCCGGCCGCATCACCCCCTGGCCGAACGGATGGGTGGCCTGGACCATCGAGTAGTCTTCGGCGCGGTCCCTGTCGGCACGCCGGTTCGCCACCTACACTCGTCGGCGAACCAACCGGCACGCCGCCGCAGGAGCCGAGGTCACCCCAATCATTCCGCGCCGCATGATCGCTCTCGGCACAGCAGGCATCGCTCTCGCCGCCGCCGTGTTCGCAACGACCGCAGGCTCTGTGGGCTCCGGCCAGCCCACCTACGCCGACGAGATACGCGCCGACGGCCCCGCGTCATTCTGGCGCCTCGGCGATCGTTCCGGTCCACACGCCGTCGACCAGATGCGCCGCCGCCCCGGGACCTACCGCGGCTCGCCGCGGCTCGGCGAGCTCGGCGCAATCGCGAGTGAGGCCGACGCCGCCCTCGGGCTCGACGGTCGCGATGACTCGGTCGTCGTGCCCGCGACTCCGGCCATCGACGCTCGGCACGGGTTGACGATCGAGCTGTGGGTGCGACGCGGACGGGGCAGCGCGACGCAGGCGCTCGTCACCGCCCGCGGCAGGGGCGCCTCCGGCGGCTATGCGATCTGGATCGATGCCACGAATCGCGTGCGAGCACGCTTTGCCGGCGCGGTGAAGGACGTCACCCTCGTGAGCCGGTCGCCGATCGACACGTCATGGCACCACGTCGTGGCGCTGACCGGTAGCGGCAGCTCCAGACTGTTCGTCGACGGCGTGCGTCACGACCGCGTGGCCACGGCCCCGATCCTCCCACGTCCAGCCGCGATCACGGTCGGTGCAACCACCCGCGGGCGTTCACCCTTTCGCGGGGCGCTCGACGAACTTGCGATCTACTCGGGGCAGCTTCGCCCCGACCGGATTCGCGCGCACCGCGACGCTGCACGACGCGTCGCCGTCCTTCCTCCCCAAGCCGCCAACCCGGATCCGCCGAGCCCTCCCCCTCCCCCTCCCCCTCCCCCTCCACCTCCACCTCCGCCGGTGGATGTGACGCCACCGTCGCTCGCGATCACGAGCCCGACGAACGGCGCCCTCGTCACGACGGCCAGCCCCAGCATCATTGGCGAGGCGGGAACCGCCCCCGGAGACCAGCCTGCGGTCACGGTCACCGTCTATCGCGGCGCACAGGCGGCCGGCACCCCGGTGCGCACCCTGACAACCAGCCGGGGGGCAAGCGGTGAGTTCGTCGTCGCGATCGCGCCCGGACTTGCCGACGGCACCTACACCGCGCAGGCAACCCAGGCGGACGCGGCGACGAACGTCGGCCGATCGCCCACGCAGACGTTCACGGTCGCCGTCCCGCCGGCACCGACACTCATCGGGGCCGGCGACATCGCCGGCTGCGGAACCACGCCGAAGGACACCGAGACGGCGGCCCTGCTGGCCCAGTATCCCGACGACACGGTGTTCACACTCGGCGACAACACCTACGACAACGGAACACTTGGGGAGTACAACTCGTGTTACGGCCCCACGTGGGGTGTCCATCGCGCGCGTACGCGACCGACCGTCGGCGACCACGACCTGGGACTCGGCAATCCCAACGGCTATCTCACCTACTTCAACCAGCAGCTCGCGCCGTACGGGCCCACGGCCACCGATCCGACCAAGATGTACTACAGCTACGACCTCGGTGCGTGGCACGTCGTGCACCTGAACGCCGTCTGCTTCTACTACACGCCGGGCTGCAACGTCACGGCCCAGGAGGACTGGTTCGAAGCCGATCTCGCGGCCCATCCGACCGCGTGCACGGTCGTGATGATGTCCTCCCCCCGCTTTTCATCGGGCAACGTCCACGGCAACAACTCCGACATGCAGAACCTCTGGGCAATCGCCTACGCCGGCGGCGTCGAGTTGGTGCTGAGCGGCGACGACCATATCTACGAGCGCTTCGCACCGATGAACGACAGGGGCGTCGCCGATTCGCGGCTCGGGGTACGGCAGATGATCGTCGGCACCGGCGGGTTCCTTTTGTACGGCATCGGAACACTGAAGGCCAACAGCGAGGTGCAGTACACGGCGAGCGCCGGCGTCGTCCGGCTCACGCTGCACCCCACCAGCTACGACTGGCAGTTCATCCCCATCGACGGCCTCCCGTCACCCGACGCGGGCTCGGCGAACTGCCACGGGACCCCGTCGTAGGTCGACCGCGACAGGCGGCATCCCATGCCACGGCCGACGCGTCGGCCGGCCGGGTGCGTGCCCTGGACGAGGTCATCACCTCACGCAGGAGCGTGGGGAAGGTCCATTCGGACCCCGTCGGGGCCCAGACGTTGCGGGAGCTGCTCGAGTTGGCGACCTGGGCTCCCAACCATCATCTCACCGAGCCCTGGCGATTCATCGTGCTCACCGGCGATGCGCGGCGCAGCCTCGGTACCGCGCACGCACGCGCCTACGCACGCACGCACACCACGGCGACAAGCGAGACGATCGCGCGGGAAGCGGCCAGACTCGAGCGTGCGCCCGCGGTGATCGTCGCGGTCGTCCATCCGTCGGCGAACGACCCGGTGACGCGCCGGGAGGACCGCGACGCAGTGGCGGCCGCGGTCCAGAACCTCCTCCTCGCAGCCCATGCCCGGGGTCTCGGCGCCATCTGGCGGACCGGGACCATGGCCCACGAGCACGAGGTTCGTGACGCGCTTGGGCTCGATGAGCCCGACGAGATCGTCGCCTTCATCTATGTCGGCGTGCCGGCCGTCGGTACGCCTGCCCGGCGCAGACGCACGGTCGACGAGGTCACCGAGTGGCGCGGCGGGCCCTGAGCGTCACGGGCAGCTACGCCACGGCGCTGCGCTGCATCACCGCGAAGTGCGCACCGCTCGGGTCCGCCAGCTGCGCCAGACGGCCGTAGGGCGTGTCGTGCGGTTCGGTGATCACCGTGCCCCCGGCCGCCGTCGTCTGCGCCGTCGTGGCATCGGCGTCGGCGACGTGCAGGTAGAAGTGCCAATGTGACGGCACACCGGGCGGAAGGAAGCTCGTGGCGTCCATGATGCCGGCCAGTGCGCCCTCGCCTTCGCCGAGCGTCGAGTAGCGGAAGTCGGACGTGTCGCTCATGGTGTGGAGGTCCGAGCCGATCACGTCGCGGTAGAAGGGGACCGCCGCGTCGTAGCCGGTCGTCAGCGACTCGAACCAGATCGGGGCGTTCAGCTGCCCCACCGGCCATCCACCACGGAACGCGAGCGGCTGCAACAGGCCGAGCGCGGCGCCGGCGGGATCCGCCACGAACGCCATGATGCCGAGGTCGGTGACCGGCATCGGCGGCACGATCACCGTGGCGCCGGCCGCCGTGGCCCGCCGCACCGTGTCGGCAGCATCCGCCACGGCCAGGTAGATGTTCCAGGCCGTCGGGCCCATGGAGCCGTCGTTGGCCATGCAACCGGCGACCGGCACGCCCTCGCGCTGGAACTGACGGTAGCCGCCGAACTCTGCGCCCGGGTCGATCATCTGCCATCCGAACAGCTCGCCGTAGAAGCGCTCCGCGCCGTCGCGGTCGGTGGTGGACAGATCAACCCAGCATGGCGCACCCGGCACAGCAATCGATGTCATCGCCCGGCTCCCTTGTCGGTTCGGGCGCAACGCGACGCCTCACGCCGCCGCCGGTGCCGGCCGGACGGTGCCGGCCGACACCCCGCTGATGCGCTCAGCCGCGCGCCGGCGCGTCGTGCAGGCCCTCGATGGCGATCGAGGCCTCGCCGCCATAGCGGCGGTTCAGGTTGATGATGAGCGCGGTGGAGCCCTCGATGATGAGGGCGTTCGCCAGCACGCCGGCGTCGAGCGCACGCACGCCGGGGATCGCCGTGGTGAGCTCCATGACCGCCTCGCGGGTGGCCTTGCCGGTGCCGCACACGAGCACATCGGCGTTCAGGTGCTCACGCGCCTGCAGGCGGGCGGCCGGCAGGTTGTTGTAGGCCATTGCCACCTTGGCCTCGGGCGCGAGCTGCTGGATGCGCTGGGCCATCGAGCCGCCGGGCAGATCGATCTTCGCGATCGCGCCGTTCTTGCCGAACTCGAGGGCGTTGATCACCGAGATCACGATCTTGCCGGCGAGCGCGCCCGCCATGGGCGGGATGGTGCTCTCCACACCCTCCCACGGGATCGAGACGATGGCGATCTCGGCGGCCTCGGCGGCTGCCACGTTCTCCATCGGTACGAAGTTGCCCTCGGGCAGATCCGCCCGCAGCGTCTCGGCGGCCTGGTCGGCGCGCTCCTGGCTGCGCGACCCCACGATGATCTCGTGGCCGGCGGCGGCAAAGTTGACGGCGAGGCCACGGCCCAAGTCGCCGGTACCTCCAAAGATCGCGATCTTCACGCTCGAGCTCCCTCGGTGGTGTCCCCCACGCGCCGCTTGGCCGCCTGGAGTGTGTTTGCAAGCAGAAACGCGATGGTCATCGGCCCCACGCCGCCCGGCACCGGGGTGAGCCACCCCGCCACCGCCGCCGCCTCCTCCTGGTGCACATCGCCCCGGAGACCGGCGTCCGTACGGTTGATCCCGACGTCCACGACCGCGGCGCCCGGCTTGATCCAATCCCCCCTGATCATGTCCGGCCGGCCCACCGCGGCCACAAGGATATCCGCTGTGCGGCACAGGTCGGGAAGGTCGCGCGTACGCGAGTGGGCAATCGTGACGGTGGCATGCTCGGCCAGAAGCAACATGGACATGGGCTTGCCGACGATGAGGCTGCGCCCCACCACCACGGCGTTGGCACCGGCGATCGGCACCCCGGCCTCGTGCAGCAGGTGCATCACGCCGCTGGGTGTGCAGGCCACGAGCGTGTCCTCGCCGCGCATCAGCCGTCCCAGGCTCACGGCCCCGAAGCCGTCTACGTCCTTGTCGGGGTGGATGCGTGCGGCGATCTTCGGTTCCGACAGCTGGTCCGGCACCGGCAGCTGCACCAACATGCCGTCCACCGTGTCGTCGGCGTTCAGCTCGTCGATCACCGCGTCCAGCTGATCCTGCGTGGTGTCGCCCGGCAGCGTGATGCGCCGTGACGCCATGCCGGCCTCGGCCGCCGCCCGCTCCTTCATGGCCTGGTAGATCTCGGAAGCCGGGTCATCGCCGACCTGCACCCCCACCAGCCCCGGCGCACGTCCATGCCGGGCCGCGAACGCTGCAACCGCTTCGGCCACCCGGGCGCGAACGCCCGCGGCTGATGCCTTGCCATCGATGATCGTTGCCGCCATCTGCCCTCCTCCGCCTACCCGGCCACCTTACGCATCGGCGCCGCCCCCGCAATCAGACGACGCTCCCGTCCATCGTTGACGAACCTCACCATCACGAGCTCGCCACCCTGCTCGATACCGGTCACGATGCCCTCGCCGAAGGTCGCGTGCACGACCTCGTCGCCGGTCGCAAGGCCCGGAACCACGTCGGCCGAGTCGGCGTCCACCGGACGGTGGGAGCTGCCGCCGCCGCTCACGCACTCGGGGGGGATCTCGGCCAGGAACCGCGACGGCAGGCGCCAGTCGCGACCACCGAAGAACGAGCGCGTACGCGCATGTGTGAGCACCAGCCGGCGCCGCGCGCGGGTGAGGCCGACGTAACAGAGGCGGCGCTCCTCCTCCACCTGCTCCGGCGTCTCGGAGCGCTGGTGCGGGAACAGGCCCTCCTCCATGCCGATGATCACGACGTGGTCGAACTCGAGACCCTTGGCGTTGTGGATCGTCATGAGCGTCAAACGCCCCGCACCGGTTTCCACCGCGTCGGCGTCGGCGTAGAGCGCGATCTCCTCGAGGAAGCCGGACAGCGAGGGTTCCTCGGTGCGCGCCTCGTACTCGGCGCCGACGCGCACGAGCTCCTCGAGGTTCTCCAGACGCCCCTGGGCCTCCATCGAACCGTCGGCGACGAGCAGGCCCCGCAGCCCCGACGCCTCGAGCGCCAGGTCGACGATGCGATCGACGCCGACGCCGGCGCGCGCGTGCTCGCGGATGTCGACGATCAGGCGCGCGATCTCACCGAACCCACGCCGCTGGGCGGCCTGCAGGCCCGTCACGCGATCGAGGTCGTCGAGCGCGTCCGTGAGCGGCACACCGTTCTCGGCCGCAGAGGCGGCGAGCTTGCTCACCGCACCGGGCCCCAGCCCGCGCTTGGGTGTGGTGACCATACGGCCGAAGCTCACCTCGTCGGCGGGGTTGGCCGCCACGCGGAGGTACGCGAGCAGGTCCTTCACCTCGGCCCGCTCGTAGAACTTCGGCCCGCCAATCACCTGATAGGGGATCGCCGAACGCACCAGCATGTCCTCGAGGGCCCGGCTCTGGGCGTTGGTGCGGTAGAAGACCGCGATGTCCGAAAGGCTGCCCCCGTCGTCGACGAGCCGCTGGGCCTCACCCACCACCACACGTGCTTCCTCGCGCTCGTCGCGGCACTCGACGATCTCGATGGGTTCGCCGTCGCCCTCCGCCGTCCACAGCGTCTTGTGGTGGCGCTTGCGGTTGCGCTGCACCACGGCGTTGGCGGCCTTCAGGATCGTGCCGGTGGAGCGGTAGTTCTGCTCCAGCGCCACGATCTCGGCGTCGGGATAGTCGCGTTCGAAGTCGAGGATGTTGGCGACGTCGGCGCCCCGCCAGGAGTAGATGCCCTGGTCGTCGTCGCCAACCACCATCACGTTGCGCTGCGGCTCGCCGAGCACGCGCACCAACCGGTACTGGGCGTGGTTGGTGTCCTGGTACTCGTCCACCAGCACGTGCTGGAAGCGCTGCTGGTAGTGCTCGCGCACCTCGGCGTCGCCCTCCAGAAGCTGCACGGTCAGCATGAGCAGATCGTCGAAGTCCATGGCCTGGTTGGCCCGCAGACGCTCCTGGTAGCGGCGGTAGAGGCGCACCACCATCTCGTCGTTGAACGACCCGATGTCGAGGTCCTGCGGGGCCAGGAGCTTGTTCTTGGCATCCGAGATGGCACCCAGCACTCCACGCGGGTCCAGCCGCTTGGAGTCGATGCTCTCGTCCTCGTAACACCGGCGAAGCAGCCGCGCCTGGTCGGCCGCGTCGTAGATCGCGAATGAGCGCTCGTAGCCCACGTGCGCCGCGTCACGGCGCAGGATGCGCACGCACGCCGAGTGGAACGTGGCCGCCCAGATGGCACGCACCTTGGGGCCGACCAACCCTTCAAGGCGCTCACGCATCTCGTTGGCCGCCTTGTTGGTGAACGTGATGGCGAGGATCGCGCTCGGCGCGACGCCCTGCTCGATCAGGTGCGCGATGCGGTGGGTGAGCACGCGCGTCTTGCCACTGCCGGCCCCTGCGAGCACGAGCAGCGGTGTGCCGTCGTGAACCACGGCAGCGCGTTGAGGCGGGTTGAGCCCGGCGAGGAGGTCAGCCACCCATGGAGCGTAGCTGAGCGTGCGGGCGCCTCCAGACGCCCCGGGCTGAGGTGTACCGTTGCGCAATGTCCCCCGCCCGCGCGCGATACGAGCGTGCCGCACCGCCCTTCCTCTACGGAATGGACACCGAGCGCGGCGACCTCCACGACTGACGGCCCGCGCCGCACGGCGCCGCACACGGCCAGGCGCTCGCAACAGCGAGGACCGTACGAGACGGAGGATCGATCGGATGACAACTGCAGACGCGCTGGGATGGATCGCGACGATATGGGGAGTGGCCATGGCCGCAGGGCCGGCCTTGCAGGTCCGGCGCATCGTGGCCGAGCGCTCGTCGGCCGGCGTGGCGCAGATGCATCTGTGGATCCTGCTGATCGGGTTCGTGCTGTGGCTCGCCTACGGCGTCGCGATCGGGCTCGCGCCGCTCGTCATCACCAACGTGATCGCGGTGATCGCCCACGTGGTGTGGATCGTCGTCGCCCGGCGGTACCAACCCGGGCACAGCCTGTAGTCGCGGCGCTCGACGAGCGCCCACACATCAGGCCGCGGCCCACTTCCATCCGTCGATCATCGACCACTCCTCGTGAGTTGTGCGAGCACCTCGGGAACCGCGTCGTGACCCGGTTGGTAGCAGCTGCGGCACCGGGCCTCATAGGCATCGAGCGCGCCCACCTGCACCGTCGCGCCCCCGTACGGGGCCGGCGCCCCGTTCACCAACCGCTGGGTACGGGTGGCCGGTCCGCCGCAGCGGTGGCACACGGCCTGCAGCTTGTCGACGAACTCTGCGCGGGCCAGCAGGAGGGGCATGGGACCGAACGGCTCGACGCGGAAGTCGGTGTCGAGCCCCGCGGCGATGACGCGCAGGCCCTGGTCGGCCAGCCGGATGCAGACGTCCACGACCTCGTCGTCGAAGAACTGCACCTCGTCCAGGCCGATCACGTCGTAGCCGTCGGCGAAGCGCATGATCTCGTCGGCGCCGGCCAGTCCGACCGCGGGCATCCGCACACCCGAGTGGCTCACCACGTCGGAGACGTCGTAGCGGTCGTCGATGCCCGGCTTGACGATGAGCACTCGCTGGCCGGCGATCTCGGCCCGGCGCAACCGCCGGATGAGCTCCTCGCTCTTGCCGCTGAACATCGGCCCACAGACGACCTCCAACCAGCCGCTGTCCGTGGGGGCGTTCCTGATCACGCTCGGCACGCTACCGAGCGGCCCGGACATCCCGGGCCCCGCAGGCCGCAACATGCGGCGGAATTCGTGACGGTCGCGCAGTGACCCCGGGGGCTGCCCTCGCCGGAGGCGCCGGACGGCGCGCGCGGTCAGGCGGACAGGTGCTTTGCGAGCACCGCGGAGCCGTCGGTGGCGAACACGATCGACCAGCCCATCGCCAGCCAGAACGCCCGTGCCGCCGCGGCCCCGGCGTCGGTCGCGCCCGGGTGCAGCCTGCAGTTGACACCGATCGTGGCGCGATAGCCCGCCTGCCGGGTCGCCGCCTCCATCGCAGCGACCATCCGCGTCCCGAGTCCGAGCCTGCGGGCGGATGCGGCAATGAGGCTGTTGCGCCACTCGAGGATGTCGGGGGCGAAGCGGCGGCTGTAGATGAAGCCGAGGAGCTGCCCGTCCCGCTCCACGACGACACTCGGGCTGGACGCAAGATCCTTGACGATCTCCGCCCGGTCGGCGGCTCGCCCGTTCTCGTTCGCGATCAGCCGGGCGATCGCCTCCACATCCCCGGAGCGTCCTGGCCGGATCCCGACGTGATCGCGCACCACGGCCGCGTCTGCGCGCTCACTCATCGCAGCGGACGACGGTCGTCGCGCTCGCGGCCCAACCCTAGATACCGCTCCCGTCGTGCAGACCGAGGATGTCGGCGATCTGCGCTTCGACGGGTGGCGCCTGGGTGCCGTTGCGCGTGTACCCGGTGGGTACTTGGCCGGCACGCAACTCGGCGATCTCGTGTTCCAGCTCGGCCATACGCGCCACGAGCGCGTTGAACGCCTCGGCGATCGGGTCGGGCAGCCGGGTGTGTTCGAGCTTCGGGTGGTGCAGTTCCTCGGGGTCGACGCGCTGGCCGTCCACGACCACCGCGCGCCCGGGGTTGCCCACAACGGTCGAGTTCGGCGGCACGTTCTTCACGACGATCGCGCCGGCCCCGATCTTCGCGCCCTCGCCCACCTCGAACGATCCGAGCACCTGGGCACCCGTCCCGATGACGACGCCGTCGCGAATGGTGGGGTGGCGCTTGCCGTGCTGCTTGCCGGTGCCGCCCAGGGTGACGCCCTGGTAGATCGTGACGTCCTCCCCGACCTCCGCCGTCTCGCCGATCACGACGCCCATGCCGTGGTCGATGAAGAGACCGGGACCGATGGTCGCGCCGGGGTGGATCTCGATGCCGGTGAGAAAGCGTGCGGTCTGGCTGACCCAACGGGCCAAGAGCTTCTGGCCGCGCAGATGCAGCGCATGGGCGACGCGATGTGCCCAGACGGCGTGGACGCCCGGGTAGGACGTGGCGACCTCGAAGCGGGATCGCGCCGCGGGATCGCGCTCGCAGGCAGCGTCAATATCGCGCCGCGCGGCGGAAACGAAGGACTTGACGGCGTTCAGGAGCTTCATCACGCGACTAGTATTGCACCGGACCGGGCAGCAACGACTTCGGGAGCAACGTGGGCACGGGCGGACCAATCATCGTACCGGGGGCATCGTGCGCGCCGGGCCCCTCACCGAGTGCGAAGGCAACGCGCCTGGATCGCCTCACGCTCGACGACCCGTCCGCACTGGAGCCGCTTCTGGCCGCGGTCGGCGAGGGTCCCTACGACGTGGCCCTGCCTGTCGACGATCCCAAGTTGGGCCTTCTGGGCGCCGCCGGCTTCACCGAGTACGCCCGCACAGTGGTGGTCGCGCGGCGGCTCGACGGCTTTCGCAAGATGCCGGCGCCGAGCGATGTCGAGATCGTGCCCTACCGCAACGAGTGGGCCGACGCGTTCACCGCCGCCGAGTCGTTGGCGATGGCCGACTTCTCGTTCTTCAAGCAGGTCGGCTCACCCACGGGCTTCGAGACCGCGGCCGGCTGGGGCGCGTTCTACGCCGCCCGGCGTGGTGACGAGATCGTGGGCTTCGCGCAGGCCGAGATGCCGTCCGGCTGGATCAACTGGATCGGCGTGGTGCCCGGCGCACGGCGCGAGGGCATCGGCCGTGCGCTCGTCGGCGAGATCGCCATCGCGGTGCGCGATGCCGTCGGCAGCCATCTGGTCGCCGAGATCGACGACATCCCAGAAGCCCTGCCGTTCTGGAACAACCTTGGCTTCAAGGAGCGCACGCGCACGGTCTCGCTGATCCGCCCGTAGGTCGATCAACGGTGGTGGAGGGTGCCCGGCGACAACGGACGCAGCGCACGAGCACGCAGGCGCTTGGGCCGCCACCACCTACGTGGTGCGATCTCCCAACCTGCGGGAGGCGCATACGGCGTCGCCGCCCCGGCCGCCCGCATGGTGCTGCCGGTCACATGGTAGGTGGTTGCGTCTCGCTGCAGCTGTTGGAGCCGGTCGTGCGCCGCGAGAACGCCGAGCAATGATGGTGCGGTGTACATGGCCTCTCCTGAGTCCTCGTCGTCTCCTGATCACAGATTATCGCTTCATAGCGAAATCGTGATATAGTTATCTGACTATGCCTATCGACTACGACCAGACAACCCTTGAGCCGCCCCGCACGGCGCTGCTCGTCGGCGGCCCGTCGGCGGCGACCGAGCTGAGCGGCATCTTCTGCGTCTACTGCACGAGCGCCCCGGCGTCGAACCTGGACCGCGGGCTGGCCGCGGCGGCCGACGCCGCGAACGCCTTCTGGGATGACGGCTTCCCGGTGCTCACGGAGCCGACCGCGCTGGCGCACGCAACCGGGCACCTGCGCGACGACGACCTCGGTGCCTTCCTCGATCGCCTGCTCGCTCCCGTGGTGTTCCCCGCGCCACTTCCGCTCGAGACCGAGACGCATGAGGAGCGCGACGCGACGAACGCCAGGCTCACGCGCCTGGCGCGCGACAAGCGACTGCGGGCCCGCTACGCCGATTCCCTCGGCGCGCTCTGGTCGGCCATGGAGCCCGCGTGGCGTCTGAACAGCATCGCCGCGATCACCGCCGGTCAGCGTGCCTGGCAGGCCCGGCTCGACGAGGGCGCCGACGTCATCGACCTGCTGCCCGAACGCCACCTCGTCCGGCGCGACGAGCGGTATGCACGGATGGTGCGCGCTGCCGTGAGCGACGGATCGCTGCTGCTCAGCCCCACGACGATGGGCCGACACATCATCGCACTCCCCGGACTTCTGTCCGTGAGCGCACCGGCCGGGACCGAGGACCCAGTCGTTGCGCGACGCCGGGCGGCCGACGCCATCGCCGGACGGCTGCGCCCCCTGGCCGACCCGACCCGCCTCACGATTCTCGCCCAGCTGGCCGCGCAGCCGTCGAGCGTGTCCGACCTCGCGCGAACCCTCCACATCGCCCAGCCGACCGCGTCCGTACATCTGCGTCAGCTGCGTGAGGCCGGGCTGGTGAGCGTCGTACGCGACGGTTCACGTACCACGTACCGCGTCACGACGGATGCGGTGCCCCGCCTGCTCGCCGACGTCACCGCGCAGCTCGGCGCGCAGGTCGGTGCGTCCTGATCAGCCCTCGTCGAACAGGCCAGGCACGGTGAGGTAGCGCTCACCGGTATCGCACAGCACGGTCACGATCGTCTTACCCGCGAACTCCGGGCGCTTGGCCACCTGCAGTGCCGCCCACACGTTGGCGCCAGCGGAGATGCCGACCAGCACGCCCTGGGTACGGGCCAGGCGGCGCGCCATCTCGAACGCGTCGGGCACGCCGCACTGGATGATCTCGTCGTACACGGCGGTGTTGAGCACCTTGGGCACGAAACCCGCGCCGATGCCCTGAATGCGATGCGGCCCCGGGCTCCCGCCCGACAGCACCGGCGACTCCACCGGCTCGACGGCGACGGTCAGCAGGTCCGGCTTGCGCTCCTTCAGCACCTCGCCCACGCCGGTAACGGTGCCGCCGGTCCCGACACCGGCCACGAACGCATCGATCGCCCCATCGGTGTCGGCCCAGATCTCGTCGGCGGTCGTACGCCGGTGTACCTCGGGGTTGGCCGGATTCTCGAACTGCTGCGGGATGAAGGCACCCGGGGTCTTGTCGGCCACCTCCTGGGCGGCGGCGATCGCACCGCGCATGCCGTCGGCACCCGGCGTCAACACCAGCTCGGCCCCGTAGGCCTTCAAGAGGTTGCGACGCTCGACGCTCATCGTCTCGGGCATCGTCAGGATGCAGCGGTAGCCCTTCGCCGCCGCGACGAAGGCGAGCGCGATGCCGGTGTTGCCCGATGTCGGCTCGACGATGACCGTCGTACCCGGCGTGATGGCTCCGGCGGCCTCGGCCGCCTCGATCATCGCCAGGCCGATGCGGTCTTTCACGCTGCCGGCCGGGTTGAAGCTCTCGAGCTTGCCGACGATGCGCGCACCGGTGCCCTCGTCGATGCGTCCCAGCCGCACGAGCGGCGTACGGCCGACCAGGTCGGTGATCGTTTCGGCAATCGGCATGGTTGCTCCTGTGTCGGTCGTGGTGCCCGGTGCACCGATCAGATGTGGAACATCAGCGTGCCGGCGGCACGCGCCTCCCGCTCGACGAGCGTTGCGATCGTGGTGGCCTCGAGCAGCTCGGCCAGCATCTGCTGCGCGTCGGTCCAGATGTCGGACGAATCCGACGGACCGGGCCGCAGCGGGCCGTCGACGCATTCGACGACGTCGAGCACGGTGACGTCTCGCGGGGACCCGGCAAAGGAGTAGCCGCCATGCACGCCGCGCTGGCTCTTGAGGATGCCCGCACGCCGAAGCGATGCGAACAGCTGCTCCAGCACGTGCAGCGCGATCTGCCGCGCTTCGGCGACCTCGAGGATCGGCGTGGGCGCGTCGGCTCCCCGCCCGGCGAGCTCGACGAGTGCGCTCACTGCCGACCTGCTGCGTTCGCTGATGGTGATCAGTGCAACTCCCCGTTAACCCAGTTGGTTTTGTGGAGTTTAGCTGACGCGACGGGTCGGGGCTACAGCTCCATCAGCAATTCGGAGGTCGATCCCTCGCGCACGAAGGTCGGCATGTGGGGTTTGCCGTGCTTCACGCGGTATGCGAAGACGATCTGGAAGGCGTCGATCCACGCATCCAGGTCCGGCACCATGAACTCGTAGCCGCAGTCCGCGGTGTGGATCACCATGCGCGGCCGCTTGGCACCCGGAAGGATGTCGTCGGGGTGGCGCGGGACGCGCTCGATCTCCTCGATTGCGTCGAGCGGGAACTCGCGGCGCTTGGCCCGCAAGATCGTGTCGAGGATCGTCGGCACGAACACCGCACGGTCATCGCACAGGTACAGAGTGCCGTGGCGCCCCATCCAGCCGTTCTGCAGGTCGGCGCCACCGCGCTTGCGCACGATCTCGTCGGGCAGCGGCTTGTCGACCTTGCCGACGCGCGGCAGCTTGCGGTTGGTTGTCCCCATCCCTGATTCCCCCGGGTCCGCCGGTTCGCGTCCATCGCGCCGGCGAGCCGAGGGTAGCAGCCGGGATGGCGTCGCCACCCGCCGACTTCGCGCTCCACCCGGCCGGCCTGATAGGACTCCGCCTGGCGTCGCCACCCCGTGACCCGCCTCCCCGTATGGAATCCCCGCACCCCGCATCCGATTCGCCCCATCCACGGCGATTCAACCTTTCGCGTCGCGACGCCGATACTTCGGTGAGCAACGTGAGCGCGCACCCACGGACGGGTCCGCGTCTGAAAGGAACGGCCGGGACAATGGGTCTTCGACGCACCACCGCGATCATCGCCGCCCTCGTGGCGGGCGCGGGCGCAACCACCGCCTCGGCCCAGCCGATGATCATGCTGTTCGGCACGCCCGCGACCAACGCCGAGATCGTCAAGCCCGGCCATGCCACGGCGCTGCCGCTCGACGGCCGCCTGTTCGTGGCCGAGCCGAACCCCGGCCATCTGTTCGGTGGCGATGCCGACAAGCCGTACCGCGTCGATCACGTCGACGCCACGAAGCTCGTACAGCTGCGCTCCGGTGAGGCCATGGCGGCCTACCTCAAGAACCGGCTCGACAACGACAGCTGCATGTTCAAGTGGGGCAAGGTGGACTGCCGCAGCGGCTTGCTGTCGATCGACGAGCTGGACTACCGCTTCAGCGAGCGGGCGCCGAACCTCAACACGGCGGCCTGGAAGCGCAAGGATCGCAAGTACCCGAACTACGTGCCGAAGGTCGGCGCGGGCCAGCCCGGCTACGAGCTCTCGCGTGCCATGGAGATCCTGAACGGCATCCCCTACGCCGGTGGCGGCAGCTACGCGCAGCGCGTGCACATGTTCATCGCCCCGGGCATGGTCTCGTCGCTCGGCGTGGCCGGCGGGCCGTTCCACAACCTGGGCCGCGACAAGAAGCCGCACTTCCAGACCTACGAGGGCGTGCGCCGCGCGGTGCAGCTCTCCGGCGGCGTGTGGCTCGAGATGTACCACTTCGACCGCGGCGGACGCGGACGCTACGTGTTCAACACGCGCGAGTGGCAGGTCTACCCCTGGCGTGTTGCCCAGTGGATGACCGTGGCCGGCACGAACGTCACGCCCGACCCCGGACTGCTCGGCAAGACCCACTTCATGATGTCCAGCGGCATGCCGCGCAAGGTCGGCAAGGCGCCTGCGGCGTGCTCCAACCCCCGCACGCCGCAGGCCTGCCAGTTCGCCCTGGCGAGTTCGGTGAAGAACGCGCCCATGCTCGCCAACGGCGCCGGCGCATACCGCATGGACAAGGGCAACGCGCCTGAGTGGCGCGCCCACATCCGCAGGTTGTTCTTCTCGTAGGACGCCACAACGACCGAGGGGGCGGCGACCATCCGGTCGCCGCCCCCTCGTCGTCACGTCCGTGTGCCTGGTTAGACCAGGAACGGAATGATCAGGAGCGCGACGATGTTGGCGATCTTGATCATGGGGTTGATGGCAGGACCGGCGGTGTCCTTGTACGGGTCACCGACGGTGTCACCGGTCACCGACGCCTTGTGAGCCTCGGAACCCTTGCCACCGTGGTGGCCGTCCTCGATCAGCTTCTTGGCGTTGTCCCATGCGCCACCGCCCGAGGTCATCGAGATGGCGACGAACAGGCCGGTGACGATGACGCCGAGCAGCAGGCCGCCCAGCATCTCCGCGCCGTTGGTCTTGCCGAAGATGAACGCGGTGATGATCGGCACGGCGATCGGGATGAGACCGGGCAGGAGCATCTGCTTCTGCGCGGTCTTGGTCACGATGCGCACGCAACGGGCGTAGTCGGGCAGCTCGGTGCCGGCCATGATGCCCGGCTTCTCCTTGAACTGCGCGCGAACGTCCTTGACGACCTCACCGCCAGCCTTGCCGACCGCCTCCATGGAGAGCGCACCGAAGATGAACGGCATCATGCCGCCCACCAGCAGTCCGATCACCACGAACGGGTTGCTGAGCTGGAAGTCCAGTGTGCCGAAGAAGGTCGGGTTCGCGGCCTTCAGCTCCTGGATGTACGAGACGAACAGCACCACCGCGGCCAGGCCGGCCGAACCGATTGCGTATCCCTTCGTGACCGCCTTCGTGGTGTTGCCGACCGCATCGAGCGGGTCGGTCACGCCACGCACCTCGGCCGGCAGGTCCGCCATCTCGGCGATGCCACCGGCGTTGTCGGTGATGGGGCCGAACGCGTCGAGCGCCACGACCACGCCGGTCAGCGAGAGCATCGCCATCACGGCGGTGCCGATGCCGTAGACACCGGCCAGCTGGTACGACAGCGCGATACCGCCACCGATCACCACGACCGGAGCCGCGGTTGCCTTCAGGCTCACGGCGAGGCCGGCGATGATGTTCGTCGCGTGGCCGGTCTCGGACGCAAGCGCGATCGACTTGACCGGCTTCCACAGCGTGCCGGTGAAGTACTCGGTGATCGCCACGAGCAGCACGGTCACTCCGAGCCCGATGAGCGCACACCAGTAGAAGTCCGACCATGACACGCCGGCCTTGTCGGCCGCCGCGACGCCGTCCATGAGTCCCTGGGTGATGGGCAGGAAGCCAAGCGCCGACAGGATCGCGGCCACGCCGAGACCGGTGTACAGCGCGGTGGTGATGTTGGCGCCCTTGCCGGCGCGAACGAACCAGGTGCCGATGATCGAGGTGATGATCGACATGCCGCCGAGTGCCAGCGGGAAGAGGATCGCCTTCTTGATGTCGTCACCCGTGAAGTACAGCGAGCCGAGCAACATGACCGCCACGGTGGTGACCGCGTAGGTCTCGAAGAGGTCGGCGGCCATACCGGCGCAGTCGCCGACGTTGTCGCCGACGTTGTCGGCGATGACGGCCGGGTTGCGCGGGTCGTCCTCCGGGATGCCCGCCTCGACCTTGCCGACCAGGTCGGCGCCGACGTCGGCACCCTTGGTGAAGATGCCACCACCGAGTCGCGCGAACACCGAGATCAGCGAGCCACCGAACGCAAGGCCGACGAGCGGCTTGACGGCCTCGGCGTCGGCGCCGAGGATCCACCAGTAGCCGGCGACGGACAGCAGTCCGAGACCCACGACGAGGAGCCCGGTGACCGAGCCGCCCTTGAATGCGATGCCCAGCGCCGGCTTGAGGCCGCCGCGGGCCGCCTCGGCGGTCCGCACGTTGGTGCGCACCGAGACGTTCATGCCGATGAAGCCGGCCGCACCGGATGCGGCGGCACCGATCAGGAAGCCGATGGCGGCCTTCCAGCCGAGCAGCGGCGAGTCAACGGCGCTGCCGAGCAGGCCGATCAGCAGGAAGAGCACCACCGCGACACCCGCGATGATGGTGTATTGCCGCATGAGGTACGCCTTGGCGCCCTCCTGGATCGCTCGCGCAATCTCCTGCATCCGCTCGTTGCCCGCAGGCTGCTTGAGCAGGTACATGGTCAGCCCGATGCCGTAGGCCACGGCGATCAGACCGCACACGACGGCGAGCCACGTCGTGTTGTCCGAAAGGAATCCAGACAAAGGTATTTCCCCCATTTCTTCGGGTCAACATCGAAGCGTGGCCGCCCGACTCACGCAGAGTCCGGCGCTTCGGCCCCGAAATGGCGCGACTTTCTATCACAGCCGCCGGATCGCGGCGCCCTCGCAATGCCGCCGAGGGCGTTTGCCATGGGATGCCGGCCGGCCGGCCACACGCCCCCCGACGGCCGTTCGTGATGGCCGGCGGAAGCGATCGCGACACGTCGCCCCGAGTCGCACGGCAACGACGCGCGTCGCCTCACCACCGCGCCCGCCGGGGTCGGCGCTCCTGGCGCTAACGCGCTCCCTGGAGGGCGTTCGCCGCGTGTGGGTCGGGCTCGGTCGGCACCTTCGGGATGATGTGGAACAGCAGCTTGCGCAGCTTGTCGTTGTTCTCGCCGAAGGTCTTGACCACCTCGGCGTGCGTGACCGGCGGCACGTCCTCCACCCCGACGTCGTAGTCCGTGATGAGCGAGACGTTGGCGTAGGCGATCTCGAGCTCGCGCGCGAGGAAGCCCTCCGGATAGGCGGTCATGTTGATGACCTCCCAGCCGGCGGAGGCGAACCACTTGCTCTCGGCACGGGTCGAGAACCGCGGCCCTTGGATGACCACGACGGTGCCGGTCTCGTGGACCGGGATGTCCAGGTCCCTGCAGCCGTCGATGAGCAGCCGGCGCAGCACCGGGCTGTAGGGGTCGGCTGCGCTCACGTGCGTGGTGATCGGGCCGTCGTAGAAGGTGTCGCGCCGTCCGGTGGTGCGATCGACGAACTGGTCGCACACCACGAAGTCACCGATCTTGACGTCGGCCTGCAGGCTGCCGCAGGCGCACGGACCGAAGATCCAGTTGACGCCGAGCTCCTTCATGGCCCAGAGGTTCGCCCGGTAGTTGATCGCGTGGGCCGGGAACTGGTGGTCGACGCCGTGGCGGGGCAGGAAGGCCACCTTACGTCCTCCGAGCTCGCCAAGGAACACCTTGGACGACGGAATGCCGTAGGGCGTGTCGATCGCCACGGCCTCCACGTTCTCGAGGAACGAGTAGAACCCGGACCCCCCGAACACCCCGATCTCAGCGTCAGCCACCGTCATCCCCTCGTCGCGTTCCAGAACCTCGGACACGCTACGCGATCGGTGCGAGAACTTCGCGGCCCAACCGTGTCGTGAGTGGATCGGTGCCCGGCACCGATCCACTCACGTGCGGCGGGTGCCTGGACGAATGCCCCGACCCCCCGCTCCCCTCGCATCACCGTCCCTGCACGCGTCCCCGGCGCGCAAGCGCGTCGACGATGACGGCGGCCAAGAGGACTGCCGCGGTGATCATGTACTCGGACGACGACGGCAGCCCGAGCAGCGCGATGCCGTTTGCGAGCGAGCCGAGCACCAGGCCG
>WBZQ01000507.1_pt1 | contig 30774 bp, 28 predicted proteins | sample 5204251 | NCBI WGS metagenome assembly WBZQ01 (sample SAMN12412402, study PRJNA552823) | activated sludge metagenome | isolation source: activated sludge from nitrification reactor of wastewater treatment plant... | place: USA: Virginia | collected 2017-09 | reverse complement strand
CCGAGCAGGCGCTGCTCGGCGGTGATCTGTCCCTCGTCGACGAGGGTCTGCACGAACGTGTCGTCGCGGGTGATCTGGGTGAGCTGGCCGTCGCGGTACAGGTAGGCGCGGGAGTCACCGACATGGCACAGACCGATCCGGCTGCCCGCGAACAGGATCGCGGTCAGGGTGGTGCCCATGCCGTCGAGTTCGGGGGAGCGGCTCACCTGTGCGGCGATGGCGTCGTTGCCGCGGCGGGTGGCCTGTTCGAGTTTGTCGAGGAGGTCGCCGCCGGGTTCGTCGTCGTCGAGTTCGCGCATCGCGCCGATGACCAGCTGGCTGGCCACCTCGCCCGCCGCGTGCCCGCCCATGCCGTCGGCGAGCGCGAGCAGCCGGGCGCCCGCGTACACGGAGTCTTCGTTATTGGCGCGCACAAGGCCACGGTCGCTGCGCGCGATGTAGCGCAAGACAAGGGTCACGGGCGGAGCTCGATCACGGTCTTACCGATGCGGATCGGTGTGTTGATGGGGACGCGGACCGCGGTGGTGACCTTCGCGCGGTCGAGGTAGGTGCCGTTGGTGGAGCCGAGATCCTCGACGTACCAGTCGTCGCCGCGCCGGGACAATCGCGCGTGCCGTTCGGAGGCGTAGTCGTCGGTGAGGACGAGCGTCGAGTCGGCGGCGCGGCCCATCAGCACGGGCTGCGCGCCGAGGGTGATTCGGGTGTTGGCGAGGGCACCGTGGGTGACGACGAGGTAGCGGGCGGAACCCTTGGCGTGGTCGCCGCGCGCCCGGCGGTCGCGCCGGATGATGCGTGAGCCGCCCGCGGTGGCGATGTCGGCACGGATCGTCCGGATCACCGCGTAGACGAAGAGCCAGAGCAACAGGAGAAACCCGAAGCGGGTGAGCTGAAGTACCAAGCCCTGCATGCCGTCGTCACCTCCTGAACTCGCGTCGCTGATAGCCGGGCGCGGCCCGGCCACCGACAGCCCAATCGGGCCCCGCCGTCCATGACGGGCCCGACTGCATCATATGGGCAGATCCTTTGAAGGCACTCATCGTGGAGTGACAGTTCGGTCTCAACATCGGATCTGCGCAGGTCGCGCGTTGACGGCGACCTGCGTGGGTGCCCCCCGACGGTACAGCGGCCGGATGACGGCGGCCGGGCACCGCGGGTGCGGGAGGCCGCGCGGGGAGCTACTGGAAGCGGACCGAGATGTCGGAGTGGCCGACGCGGATCCGGTCGCCGTCGGCGAGTTCCCAGCTCGACACCTGCAGGTCGTTGACCGTGGTGCCGTTGGTGGAGTTCAGGTCGGTCAGCATCGCGACGCTGCCGTCCCAGCGGATCTCCACGTGCCGGCGCGAGACACCGGTGTCGGGGAGACGGAACTGGGCGTCCTGGCCGCGGCCGATGACGTTGGAGCCCTCACGCAGCTGGAAGGTGCGGTTGCTGCCGTCCTCCAGGTACAGGGTGATGGCCGCGGGGGCGTAGCCGGCCGCCTGGCGCCCGTAGGCGGGGTCGTAGCCGCCCTGCGGTGCGTAGCCCTGCTGGTAGCCGCCCTGCTGGCCATAGCCCTGGTCGTAGCCGCCCTGCTGGCCGTAGCCCTGCTGGTCGTACCCGCCCTGCTGATAGCCCTGGTCGTACCCCTGCTGGCCGTAACCCTGCTCGTAGCCCTGCTGGTCGTAGCCGCCCTGCTGGTAGCCCTGGTCGTAGCCCTGCTGGTCGTAGCCGCCCTGCTGGTAGCCGCCCTGGTCGTAACCCTGGTAGCCGCCCTGCTGGCCGTAGCCTTGGTCGTACCCGCCCTGCTGGTAGCCGGCCTGGTCATAGCCCTGCTGGCCGTAGTAGCCCTCCTGGCCCTGCCCGTAGCCGGGTTCGGCGGCGCTGCGGCGCTGGTCGTAGCCGGATTCCTGAGACATCTGTGGAGCTCCTACTTGTCGGTTCGCACCATGGGGTTGTGGTGCTGCGGGTGGTTGTGGCTCGCTCCCCGGTCCCGGTTGGGATGCCGGTTGTGCAGGCGCGGGTTGGGTCGGTGGCCGTATCGGCCGGGGTCGGGCATCGGGGTCCACTGCCCCCTGAACACGAAAGATACCGATGTGTAGCGCCGGGGTCTCTGCGAACTCGACCACGACTTGTCCGTACGTCTGCCAGCCATTGTCGCGGATGTACGTGTCCAGATGCTTGGAAAACATCTTTCGGTTCAGTTCGTACTCCGCGGCGATCTCCGCATAGTCGGCCGAGCTGAGCTGCAGGTTGTACCGGTTGGCGACCAGGACGGTCCCGTCTCCGAGGTTCTCTCGCGACTCCTCGGCCTCCCGCTGGAGGCCGGTCTCGATCTCCTGCGGTGCGACCCGGCCCGGGAAGACGCGGGCGAAGCCGTCTTCGACGCCGCCTTCGAGCTTGCGCTCGATCCGGTCCAAGAAACCCATCCCGCTCCTTTCCTGCGTCGAGTCGTATGTCGAGTCGTTATCAACGGTTGGCGTGTCATGAGTGCACAACGCCTCGTCAAATGATAACGATTCCCTGCCAAAATCACCCCGTCAAGTCAACATCTGCACCATATGCAACTTCAGCCCCACTTCACCAGGGCATATTGGTACGATTCGCGATCACAAATTCGCAATGCACAGCAAATCCGCGCACATTCATCCCTGCTCCCCGCCATGAACAAACATGCTGGCGTGCTTGATTCCCGAGTGCAATCCCCGTCATCCACCCGACCACCCCACCAACCATCTCGCTCCAGCGCCGGACGCGACGACCCTTCTTGACCCGGCCCTGACGCGACCACACTTCTTGACCCGGCCCCGACGCGACCACAATTCTTGATCCCTGAGGCCGAAGCGAGGAACGAGCGAGGGTCTCGAAGGGTCAGGTGACCCGACAGCCATGACGCCCCCACCTCTTGCCACACCCGGTGCACGACGCCCCGCACCCCGCCCTGACCAGCCGTTTTGCGATCCTCCCGAACACCCTGCTATCGTCGTCCAGTCCGAACGACATCCCAGTTGACCGGGCAGCCACGGGCGAGTGGCGGAATGGCAGACGCGCTGGCTTCAGGTGCCAGTGTCCTTCGGGACGTGGGGGTTCAAGTCCCCCTTCGCCCACACTGGCAGAGCCGGATTGCAACAGCAATCCGGCTCTCGTCGTATGGGGGCAGTCGTACGTAGGCGCAATGAGGTTGGGGGACCTGTATGCCGGAGGCGTTCGCAGAGATACTGATGCGCGGCATCGGGTTCGAGGGCCTGCGCGAGTCGATCAACATCGAGATCGCCCATCACACCGAGGCGATGGATACGGTCGGCCAGGATTCACCCGAGGGCCGGGCACACCTCGAGGCGGTCGCCAGGCTGGCCACCGTTCGCCGCCTCCTCACCCCCGACAACCCCGCGGCCGTCACGATCACGGGCCTGCTGCTGGACCACGGCCGCGCCGCGCGGCAGGCGGGCGGGACGGCATGAGTACCCGCGACCGCGAGCAGTACCTGCTGAGCGACGCCGACAGCCGCCGGATCTTCGACGAACGCATCGTCCCCACCGAGTTCGCCGGCGTCGCGGGTGTCGATCACCCGGTCGTCCATTTCTTCGGCGGCCAGCCGGGCGCGGGCAAGTCCGTCGTTCAGGCCTCGGTCATGTCCGCGATCATCGCCGCAGAGGATATCGGCGCAGAGGGCATTGGGGCGGTGGCAGCGATCATCGGCGACGACTTCCGCCCTCACCACCCGGCGTTCCATCGGCTTCTCACCATCGACGACGAGGCCGCCGCCTTCTATACGGACCTGGACTCCGGCCGCTGGGTGGAGCAGGCCATCGCCTGGGCGGTCCGCATGAGGCCGCACGTCATCCTCGAAGGCACCTTCCGTCGCCCCGAGCTGACCGTCGAGACCGCCCGACGATTCACCGCGGCAGGTTTCGCTGCCCACTTGCACGTCCAGGCTGTCCACCATTTCATCAGCCGCACAAGGATCTTCGGCCGCTACCACGACCAGCTCCGCAGCAACGGCCAAGGCCGCTACACCCTGCCCGCCGCCCACGACGCGTCGTACGGCACCCTGCCGGCCTCCGTCGCGGAGATCGTGCGGTCCGGTGTGTTCGCGGGTGCCACCGCCTACTCGGTGACGGGGCAGGTCGTGGCCGAGGCGGCAGACAGGGATCTGTCCGGGATCGTCGATGCCGTTGCAAACGCACAGCAGTCGACGCCCTCACCCGAGGAAACCGGCGACCTTCTCGGACTCCTCGACCGGTTCGAGGCAACCTTCCTGCGCTGCGACAAGACCGCGATCGTCGCCGATCTTCGAGTCCTCCGGTCGGAGATGTTCGACGCAAGAGCCTGAATCCTCGGGCAACTGTTCGCCGCCCATTGTCACTGGTCCCCGATAGAGTCCTGCCCGAAGCAGAGAGTCCGGCATGCGGGTTTCTCGACAACCAGCGGCGAGAGGAGAACTATGGCAACCACATCACAGGCGTTCAAGCCGCGCCATTGCATCGACGAGGGTTTGACTCATCTCGCGACCCGGCTCGACCCGATCATCGGCCGCGTACTCGAGCCGAGCCTCGGTGGTCTGCCGTGGCCGGCGATCCTCACCCAGCTCGACAAGATGTCCAACAAGCCACCGAAGACGTACACATCCAACGATCTTCAGTCGCAGTTGCGGATGCTCACCGAACGACTGGGCCAGCTCGGCTTTCCGTTCGACGATCATTCGCGACTGGTCAGCACCTTGGGCAACGAACTGCGGATCGTCCGCAACAGGTGGGCGCATCACGACGATCTGACGACTCTGGACGCCTGGCGGACAAACGATTTCGCTGTCCGGCTGCTGGAACGTCTCGGCGACGACGAGGGTGCGGCGGCGGCCCGTGGGCTTCGTGACGAGGCGTTCTTCGCTCTCGTCGCGGACAAGGTCGACGCCGGCTATTTCTCCGCACCCGTCACACCGCCGGCCGAACCCACGGTCCCGATCGGTGGCCCGGCGCCGGACACCGAGATCGTCCGGCCGGACCCCTCGGTGCTGACCCGACCCGACGACGCCGACACCCCGACCATCGGTTCGGGCCGGGCCGAGTTCCAGCCCTGGGCGGTCGTGCTGGTCGGTGACGTGGATGTGCTCGATGATCTACCGAAAAAGGCTGCGAAGGAAAAGGTTCGGGCCGTCGCCACGGAGATCGCCGACGTCGAGGGCCCGATCCACCTCGATCGCCTCGCGCAGCTCACCGCGGCCTCCTTCGGGATGAAACGCCTCCGGGCGAAACGGGAGCAGAAACTGGTCTATCAGATCAAGCAGACGGACCTGTTCGTCGACGGCGACAAGTTCGTCTGGCCTTCCGGCCTCGACCCGAAGTCATGGAATGAGTTCCGGCCCAACGACAGTACCGTCGATCGGCCGTTCACTGAGATCAGTCCGGTCGAGATCGCCAACGCGATGCGGCTGCTGCACAGCCTCAATCCGGGATTCGGCGACGGCGAGCTCGATGCCGCCACCCTGCAGACGTTCGGCCGCAAGCGCCGCACCAAGCAGTTCGCCGCTCATCTCGCCAAAGCCCGTGCGCTGCTGTGATCTTCCGGTGGCCATGTGCGATGGGCGGTGGGGCCGTTGAAGGTGGGCGTGTTCGGAGCCCGCAGGCTGGGACGCCGGCGATACAGGATCAACGGCCTGCGCTGCGTAACCTTCGGGCATATCGGCTTTTTCGCGAGTCAGGCCGAGTAGCGATCACCGCCTCGACATCGTCGGCTGCGTGTAGATGTGAGGCGACGGTGTCGTGGGCTGATGGCAGTGGCTGATTCGATGGTGCCAGTGCGGTGCCGGAATCGTCGCGGATGTCGGCGATGACGACCTTCGCACCCTCGGCGAGGAATCGTTCGACGGTGACCAGGCCGATGCCGCTGCCTCCGCCGGTGACGACGGCGACCTTGTCCGCAAGCAGATCAGTCACGATGGATGTCCTACGTCGGCATCACGGACAGTGATTCCGTTAGGGTGGCGTACGTGATTGACGAGTTCGCCACCGAGCCACTGTCCCAGGAGATCGTTGACGCCGTGTTCGCGACGCCGGAGTTCGTTCCGCATCCCTTGTCGTCGGAGCGGCGGGTCGCGCAGGAGCGGGAACGGTTCGAGGAGGCGGTGGCGGAAACGGCGGGTTGGGAACGTGCGGTACTGATCACCTACCGGCCGTCGATCGGAACCACGTCGTGGCGTCAGCGGTACTTCGTCGAGAATCGTTGGCGCAGTGGTGGTCATGACCTTCCGGAGAAACTCGAAAACTATGGCGAGGAGTTCACCCGGGGACTGGCGGCCGATGCGTATCCGGTGAACCTGGTCCTCGCCGCCGATCGCGCGACGCGGACGGTCCGGCACTTTGCGTTCACCGGCCCGGCGGGGCACAAGTGGAACTGGTGGTCGCTCGTCGACGACGACCCGGAGTTCGTTCTCGGCACGCTGTTCGGTGACGATGTGCAGCCGGCCGAACGCGATGATTGGTTGCAGTTGGACATCGAACACCAGGGCCTCGCAGGCAGAATCGCGCGACGTCATGGATCACCGGAGCGACTCATTGTCGTCGACGAAGTGCCCGACCCGCGCGGTGGTCTGCGGGTGGTCGCCGAGGCGACTCCCGGCGATGAGCCGCAGTGGGTGGAGGTCTCGGAACTTGAGGTCGCCGGGATCTATCCCATCGAACACGAAACCGGCACGTGTGGCGACGAATTCGTCGGCAGCTGGCGGATGCGCACCTGGCAGTATTCCGAGATCGAACTCGAATCGGGAGACGGCGGTGACGACTGGCTCGACGGCCGGAATGTCGACGGCCGGTTGCGGCCATCATCGGATGCTGCGCCGGTATCGGTTCCGGGAGAGGTGATTCTGACGATCCGCCCCGACGCCACCTTCTTCGAGCTCCTCACCCCCGACACCGGTATCGAGATCCTCGACGTCGCCGACGGCCACATCGGCAGTCCGTTCCATGGCTACCTCGACATCGTCGACGGCCGCACGTATGTGTTCGCGCATGAACTCGAGCGTGGTGGCGCCCGGAACGAGGCACGCTACGACTTGGATCCGGAGATCGTCGAGGAACTCCACCTCGACGGCGATACCCTGACCCGCGTCCAGAACATGGTCCACGATGGTCTGTACGCCACCCGCTATGTCATGGTCTACGACCGAACGTCATCTCCATTGCCCTGAGCCACTGACCTTTTCGCAACAATATGCACTTCGGGAAACCGGTGGAAACCTTCGCCCGGACGACTGACCGTCCGGAAAACCTCGGTGAAGCCGGCGGAGGTGAGTGCGTCGGCGAGGGTGTCGGGATGCCAGCGCCAGGCGCGGGCCACGGCGTGATCGAACTCGTGAACACCAGGGTTGTCGGAGCCCTGGCAGGCGATCAGGACGAGGCTTCCTTCAGTCAGTCGCCGAAACCACGAGGCCAGAATCTGCCGAACCTGTTGGGGTTCAACATGAATGAGACTGAACCGGGCAATGACCCCGGAACAGTCCTCCAACGCGACCTCCGACGCCCATGCATCAGCGTCGACAAATGAGAGGCCGGGATAGCCGCGCCGTGCGTGCGCAAGCATCGCCGGGCTGGGGTCGATCCCGACGACACCGATCCCGCTGACCGAAAGATATCCGGCGATATGACCTGTTCCGCAACCGATATCGCACACCATCGGCCGATCATCGCCGTCCCGGAGCAGATCGACGAACACATCGACAACCCGCTGTTCGAGAGGAGTGCCAAACGCCTCGGAGAATGTCCCGGCATAGATGTCGGCCATCGCGTCATACCCCGGCTGCTCCACCAAACCTCCATCCGTAAGCGGCGAGGATCAGGCCCAGCATCACACACCGATGGCCCCCGAGATCTTTCCACGAGGAGACCACACGTCACCACCCCGATCCGGTGACCTCGCCGGTGCGTATCGGACAGCGGGTGGTGGAGTAGATGGTGGGCATGCACAGGTTGCAGTGGGTGCACTGCGAGTGGGCGGTGGGGTCGTTCTGCAGGATGAGCGGCAGGTCGGGTTCGCGGAGCAGGGCGCGTCCCATCGCCATGAACTGGAACCCTTCGGCGAGAGCCAGTGTCATCGAGTCGACACCGGTGATACCGCCGAGCAGGATGAGCGGCAGGTCGACGGCCTTGCGCAGCTCGCGGGCCAGTGGCAGCAGGTAGGCGTCGGTGTACTGGTACTGCTTGAGGAACAGCGGACCACCGGCTTGCAGACCCAGCTTCATCACCCCGTGAAAGGCTTGCGCGAACGCCTTTCTCGGCGCCTGGCCGTGGAACAGGTACATCGGGTTCAGCAGCGACGACCCGGCGGTCGGTTCGATGGCGTCGATGAAGCCGTCGGATTCCATCCACCGCGCCACCTGGCACGCCTCGTCGATATTGAAGCCGCCCAGCGTGGACGAACGGCCGGGGCCGGGGGTGCCGACGCCGTCGAACATATTGAGTTTGGCCCAGACCGCGACGTCGGGCCCGACGGCCTCGCGCACCGTCTCCAGGACCTCGCGCGCCAGCCGTGCCCGATTGACCAGCGAGCCACCGTAGGCGTCGCGGCGGCGGTTGAGCAGCGGGGACAGGAACGAACTGATTAGATAGTTGTGGCCGCAGTGTATTTCGAGGGCATCGAAACCGGAGTCGACGGCGATCTTGGCTGCGTCGGCGCATTTCGCTCGTAGCAAAGGTATTTCGTCGATACCCACTTTGTGGGTCAACGACATTCCCATGGGCGCTGGAATCCGGCTCGGCCCCAGTGCTTTTGCCCGATTCGACACCGAGTTGGCGACGGCGCCGGCGTGGCCGAGTTGTGCGGCGGCCAGCGCGCCTTCGGCGTGGATGGCGTCGGTCAGCCGGCGCAGACCCGGCACCGCCTCGGGACGCATCCAGATCTGGTGCCGGTCGGTGCGGCCTTCCGGGGAGATCGCACAGTACGCGACGGTGCTGATCGCGACGCCGCCGGCGGCGTGGGTGCGGTGGAAGTCGATGAGCTCGTCGGTGACCAGCGCGTCGGGGGTCATGCCCTCGAAGGTGGCGCACTTGATCAGCCGGTTGCGCAGGGTCAGGGGGCCGAGGGTCGCCGAGGCGAACGGGTCGGCGGGGGCTGCAGGGCTGTGCATGAGAACACGTTCTCATATTGGGGCGATCCGGCACCATCACCGGCTTCGGGAAGCTCCGAACGGGAACAGTTCGTGTCCGGGTGAGGTTACGGTGGCCAGGAGGTACAGATGACCACACCAACGCGGCCGCAGGCCGATCGGCCACCCTTCCTGGACAAGACGAACCCGGACGTGTTCGCCGCCCTCGGCGATGTCGCCGGGCAGGTGAGCGATGCCTGCGAGGCCGCCGGACTCGACCGCGTCGACATCGAACTGCTCAATGTGGCCATTTCCCAGCGCAACGGCTGCGCCTACTGCACCGACCTGCACACCCGCCGGGCGCGGAAGGCGGGCGCCGACCAGCAGCTTCTCGACGCCCTGCCGGTGTGGGGAGAGTCGGCGCTGTTCACCGACCGGCAGCGCGCCATTCTGGATCTGGGCCTGACGATCACGTCGCTGCCGAGTCCGCGCAGGCGCCGTCGTGCGATCCGGGCAGGCCGGCGGCACCTCACCGTCGACCAGCTGGCCGCCGTCGAATGGTCGGCGATCCTGATGAACGCCTTCAACCGGGTCTCGATCATGTCCGAGCATCCCGTGAAACGACGCAGCACACCGAAGAACAAAGGATGAGGAGAGGACCACACCATGAGTGAAGTAACTGTCACCGACACCCCGGACGAGGGCGCGTTCACCATCGACGTCGACGGCACGAGGGCCGGTCTGACGGCCTACCGCGACGTTCCCGGCGCCGCCGAGCGCATTTTCTACCACACCGAGATCGGCGACGAGTTCGGCGGACAGGGACTCGCGTCGAAGCTGGTGAAACAGGCCCTCGACGAGTCCATCGCAGCCGGGAAAACGATTGTGCCGGTGTGTCCTTACGTCAAAGGATGGGTGCAGAAGCACCCTGATTACCAGTCGTCGACGACGAACGCGACACCCGAGCATCTCGCGCTCGTGCGCTGAATCCGGCACCAGCCCAGCAGGATACAGCCCATGAGCAATACGGAGATGGACCCGGCCGCGTTCGTCTGCGCCGACGGCGGCGCACCCGGACCCGAATCGGTCTGTGACGGAGGGGTTCCCGTCGAGATCATCACCGCCCGCGACGTTCCGCTCGGCGGCCCGCGCGCGATGAATGTGCGGCGTACCCTGCCGCAGCGTCAACGATCCACCATCGGAGCGTGGTGTTTCGCCGACCACTACGGTCCCGACGACGTCACCGCGTCCGGCGGAATGGATGTGGCTCCACATCCGCACACCGGACTGCAAACGGCCAGTTGGCTGTTCGAAGGCACCATCGCGCACCGCGATTCGGGTGGAGTGGCGGCTGATGTGCTGCCCGGCGAGATCAACCTGATGACATCCGGTGCCGGGATCTGCCATTCGGAGACATCCACGGCCGGCACCACCGTCCTGCACGGCGTGCAACTGTGGATCGCGCTGCCATCCGAATCACGGAACAGTCCACGGGCTTTCGAGAACCACAAACCGCCGCTCACCCGTTTCGACGGTGGGTCGGCGCTGGTGTTCATCGGATCGCTGCTGGGTAGCACGTCTCCGGTGACCACGCACACCCCGCTGCTCGGCGCCGAAGTGCGGCTCGACCCGCACACCTCGGTCACCCTCGACGTCGACCCCGACTTCGAGCACGGGTTGCTCGTCGACACCGGCGACGCGGTTCTGCTCGAAGGTGTGCACGTACCCAAGGACACCATCGGCTACACCGGTATCGGCGCCACGGCACTGCACCTCGCCAACACCGGCGACGACGCTGCCCGGCTGGTACTGCTCGGCGGCACCCCGTTCACCGAGGAACTGGTGATGTTCTGGAACTTCCTCGGCCGCTCGACCGACGAAATCCGGCAGTTCCGGGACGAGTGGCAGGCCGGAGGAGACCGGTTCGGGCGGGTCGAGGACTACGTCGGCCTCGGCGGGCCGAACCGCAACGCCCAGGGCATGTCGTGGCTACCGGCACCCGAACTGCCGGCGACACCCCTGCGCCCCCGACGAAACCCGCCCCCACACGCCCGGCCCTGACCGAAGATCGTCCCAAACCCCACCGATACGGGTCGGCATCGCAACTATGTCGATGCCGACCCGTATCGGTGGGGTTTCGGGCAGGTGCCGGGAATACTCCGCGCCCCGCAGCGTTGGAGATGTATGCAAACGCATCGAAACCAACGCACTGGAACCCAGGGAGTCATCATGCAGTTCGGAGTCTTCTCGGTCAGCGACATCACCCGCGACCCGGTCAGCGGCGAGACGCCGAGCGAGGCCGAGCGCATCGACGCGATCGGGCAGATCGCCCGCAAGACCGAGGAGGTCGGTCTGGACGTCTTCGCGATCGGTGAACACCACAACCCGCCGTTCTTCTCCTCCTCACCGACCACCCTGCTCGCCGCCATCGCCGCCACCACCAAGGACCTCGTGGTGACCACGTCGACGACCCTGATCACCACCAACGACCCGGTCCGTGTCGCCGAGGAATACGCGATGCTCCAACACATCTCGAAAGGCCGGATGGATCTGATGATCGGCCGCGGGAACACCGCGCCGGTGTATCCGTGGTTCGGGCAGGACATCCGCCAGGGATTGCCTCTCGCGCTGCAGAACTACGACCTGCTGCACCGGCTCTGGCGGGAGGACGTCGTCGATTGGGAGGGCGAATTCCGTACCCCGCTCAACGGTTTCACGTCGGTACCGCGTCCGCTCGACGGTGTACCGCCGTTCGTGTGGCACGGTTCGATCCGCACCCCGCAGATCGCCGAGCAGGCCGCGTTCTACGGCAACGGCTACTTCGCCAACCACATCTTCTGGCCCACAGAGCATTCCCGGCAGCTCATCGAGTTCTACCGGGAACGGTTCGAGCACCACGGACACGGCACCGCCAAGCAGGCCGTCGTCGGACTCGGTGGTCAGGCCTATATCGCCAAGCGCTCCCAGGACGCCTACCGCGAGTTCCGGCCCTATTTCAACGAAGCGCCGGTGTACGGGCACGGGCCGTCGCTGGAGGAATTCGCGTCGTCGACGCCGCTGTCGGTGGGCAGTCCGCAGGAGGTCATCGACAAGACCCTCACCTTCCATGATGCGTTCGGCGACTACCAGCGTCAGCTGTTCCTCATCGACCACGCCGGACTGCCCTTGCAGACTGTCCTGAACCAGTTGGAACTGCTTGGTGGGGAAGTGATTCCGGTGTTGCGCAAGGAGCTCGACGCCCGTCGCGACCCGGCCTCGGCCGACGCCCCGACGCACGAGTCGCTGGTGCGTGCCCGCTACGGCGACGGTCCGGTCCGCCAGGCCCGCCCGGCCGCCAACCGCGGCGACAACGTCACCGGCGGCTCACCCTATCTGGACGCCTGATGGCCCCGGACCCGAGGTCGACGAGCAGACTCGCCAACGACGCCTGGGAGTCGCTGCTGACCGCACATGCCGCTGTGCTGAAAGGGGTTTCGGCCGCTGACAGATGGTCGGAGGTATCGATGCGCGAGTACGACGTGCTGTACACGCTGTCGAAGCGGGACGGACCGATCCGCGCCCGCGAACTCAACAAGCAGGTGCTGCTGAGCCAGCCCGCGCTGTCCCGGCTCCTCGACAGGCTCGCCGAGCGCGGCATGATCCACCGCGAACCCGATCCGGCGGACGGGCGCGGCGTGCTGGTCTCGCTCACCGACGACGGCCGGGCGACGCAGCGCCGCGTCGGCGGCAGACACGCCGTCGACGTCGCCAGGCTCATCGGATCCCGGCTGTCCGCCGAGGAGCTGCGGCTCCTGGAGACCCTCTGCCGCAAACTCGCCCACTAGGTCAGCACCCCCGAGGAAAACGGCCCGCAGGACTACCGAATCGATGCGGGCACAACGGGGGCGTACCGACCGGTTCTCGTCTATCGTCAGGCCAATCGGCATCTTGGCTGACAGACAGCCGGAACAGGACGTTGGACATGAACCATCCGGACCCGTACCACCGGCCACCGTCCGGGCAGGGGCAGGACAATCCACCCGCACCTGAGCGTCCTGACCAGGGGTCGGGGCCGTCGGCATCCGATGGCCGGCACTCGGGTGGCGGGCAGCCACCGTCGCCGCAGGGCCACACACCATACGGCCCGACTCAGATGAGCCCGTCGCCGTTCGGCCAGGGTCAGTCGCCGTACGGCCACCCACAACCCGGTCCGTCCCAGCCCGGGCCGTCGCCCTACGGCCCGCCCCACCCGGGTGCGGCCCAACCCGGTCCGTCGCCGTACGACCAGACGCAGATCGGGCCGGCCGGGTCTCCACCGGGAGGGTCCCCGGCGGATCCGTCGTACGGGCACACGCAGATCGGCCCGACATCGTCGCAGTACGGCCGGCCTCAGCCGGGGCAGCCACCCACCGGGCAACCCCCATCCGGACAACCCGCATACGGCCAGTCTCCGTACGGCCAATCCCCGTCGGGGCAGTCGCCCTACGGCCAGGCCCCCTATGGTCAGTCCCCGTACGGTCAACCGTCCTCGGGCCAGTCTCCGTACGGTCAGCCGGCTTCGGGGGCAGCGGGATACGGTCAGCCGTCCGCACCCCCGGTCGCCCAGCCCCACCCGTCCGGGTACGCCCAGACGGCGTACGGGGATCAGCCCGGCGCCGCCTATCCGCCTCAGCAGACCGCGTACGCGCCCGACGCCCGCCCGGCAATGGGCACCGCTGGGTTCGGCTCGCCGCAGGGCCCCGGCGCACCCGGCGGCACCCGGATGTCGGGTGCAGTGTCGCTGATCGCCGCGCTCACGCTGCTGGCGGCGCTGATCGTCGCGGCCGCCGCGTTCCTGCCGTGGGGTGTGTCCGAGGCCGAAGGCATCAAGGTGACGGTCTCGGGCATGGGCAAGGTCTCGGTCGACAGCAGCCTGGACATCCAGGACATCACACCCGACAACGAGGAACTCAAGGACGGCGTGCTCACCCTGATCATCGCGATCGTCGTGGCCGTGTTCGCACTGGTGAGCGTCGCTATCCGCAAGGTGTCGGCGATGCATCCGGTGTCCGGGATCCTGGCCCTGCTCGGTGGTCTGGCCCTCGCCCTGATCGCATTCGCCGATATCGGCGAGATCAACGACGCGTCGTCGGCGTTCACCGAGCACAAGGTCGGGTACGGACTGTGGCTCACCCTCGGTTTCGGCATCGTCATGGCGATCCTCGGCCTCGCGGGCATCATCAAACGGCGGTGAGGGCACGGTCGTCGTTCGGGTGAATGCCGGCCGGGTATGGCCGCCGCCCGAGCGGGGCGTGCCACGATAGTGTCGGGACGGTGAACGACGACCAGCCCCAGCTCGACGCTCCCGTTCGGGGTACCCGTCCCGCCGGCCTGAGTTTCCGGGCGGGTCTGTGGACCCGCTTCATCCGGCGCATCCTGCGGATCATCGCCGGCCTCAAGATCGTCCGGGTCCGGGTGGTGAACCGCGGTGTCGTGCCGTCGTCGGGGCCGGTCATCCTCGCCTCCAACCACATCTCGATGCTCGACGGGGTGTTCCTGTGGGGAGCGTTGCGCCGCCGGGCGCAGGCCATCGCGATGGCCGAGCTGTGGAAGTGGCCGATCGTCGGATTCCTGGTCACCAAGGGCGATTTCATCCCCGTGCGGCGCGGTGACGCCGATTCGGGCAACGACGCCCTGGCCCGGATGGAGAACGCGCTGCGGCACAACGGTGCGGTGATCATCTATCCCGAGGGCCGGGTGGTGCCGCCGGCGGAGTCGGTGCGGTTCAAGCCGGGGGTGGCGGTGCTGGCGTTCCGTACCCGCACCCCGATCATCCCGGTCCGGATTGTCGGATCCAATGAGTTGTTGCCGCTCAAGAAGTTCCGTAAAGGCAAGAGTTTTGACCGCAGCAAGAAGGTCACCCTCTACTTCGGCACGCCCCTCGACCCGGAGAACTACCCGACACCGGGTGACCTGCTGCGGGATCTGCGCTGGAGCATCTACTCCCTCGGCTGAGCCGACCGCTATCCTCGGGCCGCTATCCTCAGGTCCATGGCTTTCAGTCCCACGGTTCCCGTTGTCGCGGCCGGTCTGATCGGCGGTTACGCCACCGCCCGGTTCAGCGGCAATCGTCCCCTCGGCGGTGTCGTCCTCGGCGCGGCCGGCGCGTACGCCACACGGGAATGGGCGCGCCAGTCACCGGCCGTCGCGGCTGGTCTGCTGGGCACCTACCTGGGCGCGTTCGGGGCCTCGCATCCGCTCGCCAAGAAGATCGGCGCCTGGCCCGCGGTGTTCGCGGTCACCGCTGTGTCGGCGGGCGCCACCTACGCCGCCACCTCTCGCGCCTAGACCCACGGACTTCCGGATTCGGCCGCATGCCGGTCCCGCTGCACCACCGGATCGGGGTACGGGACGGTGTCGACGAGCCGCTGCGTGTAGTCCTCCACCGGCACGGTCAGCACCCGCCGCGCGGGCCCGGATTCGACGACGCGCCCGCGCCGCAGGATGAGCACGTCGTCGCTGACCTGGGCGACGACGGCGATGTCGTGTCCGCTGTAGAGTGCCGCGAACCCGAAGCGCTTGCGCAGGTCGGTGAACAGCCGCAGGAACGACGCCTGCACCGACACGTCGAGGCCGCGAGTGGGATCGTCGGTGACGATCAGGTCGGGGCGCAGCGCCAATGCTCTTGCGAGAGACACCCGTTGGCGCAGTCCGTCGGTGAGTTCGCCGGGCCGGGCGTCAGCCCACCGCCCACCCGCCCCGACGGCGTCGAGCAGCTCGGCGGCACGCGACCTGGCGGCCCCGGCATCCTCGCCGCGCAGGAGCAGCGGTTCGGCGACGGACTCGGCGACGGTCAGCCGCGGGTCGAGCGTCGTGGCCGGATCCTGCGGCAGCAGCGCCACCCGCCGGCGCAGCTCCCGCAACCCGCGCCTGTCGATCGCGGCCAGGTCCGTTCCGTCGACGGCGATGCGGCCGAACCCGATCGGTGTCAGCCCGGCGACGACCCGGCCGAGAGCTGTTTTCCCGGAGCCGGATTCGCCGACCACCCCGAGGGCTGACCCCGGTCCGATACGGAACGAGACGTCCCGTAGTGCGGGGATCACGTTGCGTCCCTGAAGGTCGCAGGCGCGCAATGGGGTCGGGCCGACGTGTAGGTGGTTCACCTCCAGGATCGGCGTCCGCAACTCGGGCAGGCCGTCGTCGCCGTACGTGGCGGCCGGCAGTTTGGGGGTGATCGCATGCAACCGCCTGGCGTAGTCGGCACTGGGCCGGGCGAACCATTCGAAGACGCCCGCCCGTTCCACCACCTCGCCGCGCCGCACCACGACGGCCCGGTCGGCGATATCGGCCACCACACCCAGATCGTGTGTGATCAACAGGATTCCGACGTCGGTGCGATCGCGCAGGCGGCGCAGCAGCGCCAGGATCGCCGCCTGCTCACCGGTGTCGAGGGTCGACGTCGGTTCGTCGGCCACCAGCAGCGCCGGATCGGTCGCCATCGCGAGCGCGATGGCCGCCCGTTGCCGGTCGCCGGCGGTCAGTTGCCCCGGGTAGGCATCGACGTACCGCTGCGGGTCCGGAAAGTCCACCAGATCAAGAAGATCCAGCGTCCGGGCACGGCGGTCGCGCCGCGACACATCGCGGAGGGTACGCAGCACCTCGCCGAGTTGCGCGCCGATGGTGAGCCTCGGGTCGAGGGTGGCCCGTGGATCGCGCAGCAGCAGCGCCGACGCCGCATCGGTCGGTGAACACCGTTCGGGTGCCTGCGAATTGAGGACCTCGATACCGTCGACCCGGATCGATCCGGTCGCTGTCGCGGCCGCCGGCAGCAGACCCATGACGGCGTGCGCGGTCATGGTCTTCCCGGAACCGGTCTCACCGACGAGCGCGAGGATCTGTCCGCGATCCACCCGCAGCGAGATATTCTTCACCGCGGGTCGGGTGCCGGCGAAATCGATTGCCAGATGGTCGATGTCGAGGGCCGGGTGGGAGTACAGCCTGAGGGTGAAACCGTCGTCGTCGCCGAAGGAGTCCACCGGTTGCGCCGAACGCCGCACCTTTGTCCCCCCGTCCGGTGTTCCCCCGTCCGGTGTCCCCCCGTCCGGTCCGGTGAGGGCGAGCGCGGGCTGAGACGATGCCGGCACGGGCACGGCGCCGGTCGCGGAACGGGCGAGCTGGGCGAGCACCCCGGCCACCAGCAGCGGGGCGAGCACGTCGAGCAGACCGTCGTCGCCGGCGATCCGCCTGGCGAACAGGTCACCCAGACCGGAACCACCCAGGCCCGCATAGCCGGCGACGGCGGCCACGAACACCCCGGCCGACAGCGCGGTGAGCAGATCGCGGAGCAGGGGAGCGGCGAGGATCGGCGCCACCTGCCTGCCGACGATCGCCGTTGTCGGGGCACCGGAGACGAACAAGACCTCCACCGACGGCCGCGACAGCACCTCGGCCGCGCGCCGCCGCGTCCGGGACCCGAACGACACGACGGTCACCACAGCCACCAGCGTCAGGATCGTCCCCAGACCCGGACCGGCGATCAGAACCACGGCGAGCGCGACCGCCACCGCCACCGGAACGGCCGCGCCGTCGACGATGCGACGTCCCGGCCGCGCCCTGCCGTACAGGGCGGCGGCGAATCCGCCCGCACCGCCCAGCACGGCTCCGACGGCCACACCGGCCACCGCGGTCAGGACGTCGTGACCCGCGGCGGCCAGCACCGCCGGAGCGCTCACGGCCGTTCCGCCGGACGGACGCGGGGATCGGCCACGGTCCGCGCCATCGAACCCAGCAGCCACGCGGCCACGACGAGGGCGACCGCCACCGCCGCGAGTACCTGCAGCCGTGCGGTGTCATCGGCGGCGATCGCGTCGACGGTGAGCGGACCCAGCCCGGATCGTCCGGTGAGCGTTTCGGCGGCCAGGACCGCCACCGCGAGCCAGGCGAGGGTCGCCGCGAACGCGGGCACGAGTCTTAGTGCGGCGGCGGGCAGGGCGCGCCCGAACACCAGCCGCCGCGGGGCGACGCCGAGGGTGCGGGCCATCGTCACCGACGTCTGCCGCTGTTCGTCGGTGAGCGCATCGGTGAGCCGGGCGGCCATCGCCACACCCGCGGGTGCGGCGAGCACCACGCCGAGCGGCAGCGGGTGCACCGGCCCCTCGCGCGTCACGGCGACCACGATCGCGGCGGACGCCACGATCACCACCGGCAGCCCCCGGGCGGCCACCGAGACGAGGGCGCCGACGACGGGTACTGCCGGCGCCGTCACGGCGACCACGACCGCGGTCAGTGCCGCCACGGCGGCGGCGAGGAGGAACAGCGTCAGCGTGTGGACGGTCGCGGACCCGATGCCGTCTCCCGGTCGCGCGGAGGCATCGGCCCCGGGAGCCGGGGCGAGCGCGCCGGCCACGACGATCGCGAGCAGCGACCCGACGGCCGGCACCGAGACGGTCGTCAGCAGGTGACGAAGGTGAGCAGTCATCGGGCCGACGCTACCGAGCGGGGGTGCCCGTGACCGAGCTATGAGCGCGTTGCCGACAGCCGAGAATCCAACGCTTGACAGGGGCGAATCCAACGCTTGACAGGTGGTGGAGAAACCAGTCCCGACCCCCCGGGAAGTTGATGCAACGTCGGCCGCCGGTCACGCACCCCCGACTTCGGTGCCCCGACGACACCGCGTGCTGCGCGGTCCCGGCGGCCGTTCGTTGCTTGGGAACAAGTTGACCAGCCGTTCGGGCGACAGCCAACCCCCACACCCGAAACGGCGGCAAAACCGCAGGTGCCGGCGATTTTGGAAAATCCGGACCGGACCCCGGACCGCCGGATATGACTGTCGTCACCGGCATCGGGTGCGCGCACCGGTGGGGTGCATCACTACGCTGGCCTGGTGGCAGGTAAGGGAGTGGGTCGCCGGGAGGCGGCGTTCGGTGAGGCACTTGCCCGGCTGTTTGTCCGTGCGGGCAATCCGACTTTGCGCGCGGCGTCGTCGGGCTGTTCGCGGAACGGGGTGTCGGTTTCGCCCCAGCGCATCAGCGATTGGCGCAACGGCAGGCATCTGCCGCGTGAGTTCTCCACCGTCGAACCGCTGCTGGTGTGGCTCACCACCCGCGCGCTCCGCGCCGGCGAGACCGGGGTGCTGGCGATCCCCGACTGGAAGCACCTGTGGACCCCCGCCGACGATGCCGACGACGACGCGGCACCGGTGAAGGCATCGTCGGATCTGCGGCCGTTCGCCGGTCTGTCGTCGCTCACCGAGGACGACGCCGAGGTGTACTTCGGCCGCGACGACCTCATCGCCGAACTCGCCACCACCATCCGGGAGGCGGCCGCCGTCGGTGACGGGCCGCGCGTGGTGATCGTCGCCGGGGTGTCCGGTTCAGGTAAGTCGTCGTTGCTCGGCGCCGGCCTGGCCCGGGCCGAGGGCATCCCCTCGCCGCGCACCGCGACCATCGACGACGACGGTCTGCGGAGCACCGGCCCGGACGGTGAGGGCGCGGTCATCAGCCTCGCAGACCCGGCCGCCGAGGATCCCGAAGCCTCCGTGGCCCCGGACCCGGCTATCGACCCGGACGAGGACTCGGTCCCCGACGATGCGACCGCCGAGAGCGACGCGGACGAGGAGTCGCCGGAGGACACCGGCGGACCGGCGGCCTCGGAACCCGCCGGGGCCGTCGCCGCCCGGCTCGAACGCATCCTCGTCATCGACCAGTTCGAAAGCGTGTTCACCCTGTCCGACGATGCGGTCCGCGGCATCGTCGGAGCCCTGGAGGAGTACGCCACCGACACCGGCGTCGTCGTTATCGGTGTGCGCGCCGACTTCTTCGGCCACTGCGTCGAGTTCCCGACGCTCGCCCGCGCCTGGCAACGGCACTGCGTGATCGTCACCGAGATGTCCGACACCCAGCTGCGGACCGCGATCACCGCGCCGGTGAAGCTGGCCGGTGGCCGCATCGAGTCCGGACTGGCCGATGTGCTCCTCAACGATCTGCATGCCGCCGCCGACGCCGGTGACCGGGCGGGCCGGCTGCCGCTGCTGGCGCACGTGCTCGCGGTGACCTGGTCGCGGCGCACCGGGAACCGGATGACGATCTCCGGCTACCGGGCGGCCGGCGGTATCGCCCGCGCCGTCGCCGACACCGCCGAGGCCGCGTGGTCATCGATCGGTGAGGACGACCGCGATCTGGCCCGCACCCTGCTGATGGCGCTGGTGCATGTGCGCGCCGACGGCGCCGCGCTGCGTGCCCCGCTCGATCTGGCGACCGTCGGCACCCGGTTCGGCGAGGACGTCTCCGAGATCGTCGACATCTTCGCGCAGGCGCGGCTGATCACGGTGTCCGACGAGGTCATCATGCTGATCCACGACGTGGTGCTCACGGCCTGGCCCCGGCTGCGCGGCTGGATCATCGCGGGCAAGGACTCGCTGGTGTGGCGCCAGCAGCTCGACGTCGACACCGATGCCTGGGTGGAGGCCGATCGGCACAAGTCCTTCCTGTATACCGGTGCGCGGCTGGAACTTTCGCTCCTGCAGCGGGACCAGGTGAACAAGAACTACCGGAATCTGCTGTCCGCCGACAACGATCGCTTCCTCGACGACGCCATCGACGACCGCAAGCACACCAGGCGATTGCGGTCCATCGCCATCGGGGCGGTGGCCGTGCTGGCCGTCGTGTCGATGATCGCGGCGGGTATCTCGATCCGGCAGGCCCGGGACCTGGAGAAGCAGCGCAACGCCGCCGAGCACACGGCGCTGACGTCCAATGTGCTGAGCCTGCAGTCGGCGAATCCTTCTGTGGCGGCGCGGATTTTGCTGTCCGGGAACAAGCTGTACCCGAACGACGAGACCATCTCCGAGCGGATCCTCGGTGCGATGTCGTCGCCGCTGGCCACCTCGGTGCCGGGGCACACGTCCGCGGTCTACGATCTGGCGTACTCGCGCCAGGGTGATCTGGTCGCCTCGGCGAGCGGGGACCGGACCGTGCGGCTGTGGGCCACCGGGGGCGACGCCGAATCGCCACTCACATCCGTTGCGACACTGCGTGGTTTCAAGAACTTCGTGACCGCGGTGACCATTCATCCGACGCGGCCGCTGCTCGCCGCGTCCAGCGGTGACGGGCTGGTCCGGGTGTGGGACATCTCCGATGTGCGCAAACCGGATCTGGTGTCGACGCTGAAACCGGGCAACGGATCGACGGTGTACATGGCCAGGTTCTCGCCCAGGGGCGACCAGCTCGCGACGTCGTCGGACGACGGGACGATTGCGCTGTTCCGGGTGACCGGGTCGCGGGTGGCCGACCGGCCGGCGAATGTGCTTCGCGCGCATTCGGGTCCGGCGCGGACCCTGTCGTACCGGGGTGACGGCGCGATCCTGGCCAGCGGTGGCGACGACCAGGTGGTGCACCTGTGGAACGTGGCCGACCCGGCGCTGCCCGTCGAGGCGGGACCGGTGCTGACCGGTTTTCCGTCGATCACCCATTCGGTGGCGTTCAGCCCGAGCGGACGCGAACTCGCCGTCACCGGTGACAGTTCCAACGCCCAGATCTGGGATGTCGCCGACCCGCAACGGCCACGGCCGCTGAGTTCGGCGCTGCCGCATGCCCCCGGCGGATCGTGGTGGATCGGTTTCAGTCCCGACGGCCTGCGGGTGATGTCGCCGCGACTCGACGGCAGTGTGCAGGTGTGGAACACGGTGGACGCGCGGGCGCCGAGCACGCTGTGGTCGATGCAGAACGCGCCCGCTGAGGGCACGCTGCGCACGTTCGCCGGCGCGGTCAGCCCCGACGGGTCGTCGATGGTGGTGGGCCGCGACGACGGTCTGATCGACCTGTGGCGTTTCCCGTCCGGAGTCCTCACCGGTCAGGGCGGCGCGATCAGCAGCCTGGACACCTCCGGCGACGGCAAGGTGATCGCGAGCACCGGCACCGACGCGATGCTGTCGGTGTGGACCGCCAAGGGCGCCGACATCGAACTCCAGGGCCGGATCGCCATGCAGCGCAAGGTCAACGACAAACCGCGTCTGAGCGTCAACCACGACGGCACGCGGGTGGCGACCGCCAACAACAACGGCGGCACGGTGCAGCTGTGGGACATCGCCGACCCGAGCCGGCCGCGGGCGGCGGGTTCGATCACCACGCAGACCAGATACACCTCCGCGCTGGCGTTCTCGCCGCGGTCGGATGTGCTCGCTGCCGGGATCAACGACACTGCGGTCCGCTTGTGGAGCGTGAGCAATGCCGGTGCACCGCAGGCGATCTCCGGACACCTCGTCGGTCCGGAAGACCTGATCCGCAGTATCGCGTTCAACACCGACGGCACCATGCTCGCGGTGAGCGCCGACGACGGCAACACCTACATCTACGACCTGACCGCGGTGCGGCCCACCCAGCCCACCGAACCCGTTGTGGTGATCGAGGATTCGAATTCGGCGTCACAGGTCGCGTTCACCAAGGACGACACCATCGTGCTCGCCTCCCGCGACCTGAGCGCCTGGCGCATCGACAAGGCGGCCGGCAAGGCCACCGAACGGGCCCGGCTGTCGGAGCTGTACGCGGCGACACTGTCGATCACCCCGACGCGGGTGGTGGTGGGCACCAGTACCCATCAGTTGCGCACGTTCACCCTCGGTGACAAGGGCTGGCGGCCGGCGGCCGCGGTGGTGCCGCTGATGCCGCAGGCCGACCCGGTGCCGGCCTGGCAGCTCGCGCCGTCGGTCACCTCCGACGCGGCGATCCTCACCTCCGGGGACAGTTCGGGATCGCTGTACCGGCAGGTCATCGACGTGCACGATGCCAAGCGATGGATCTGCGCCACCACCCCGCCGCTGACAAAGCAGCAGGCAGCGGACCTGCTGCCGCACGATGCGGACACCGACACATGCTGAGGCTCTGTTTCATCCCGCCGGTGAGCGGTTAGTCTCGGCTCGTGACCACCAGCCTCAACGCCGCCCGCCGCCGCGCCGACCTGGCCGCTCTCGCCGACCGGGAGTCGCCGTTGGACCTGCTCGTGATCGGTGGCGGGGTCACCGGCGCCGGGGTCGCGCTCGACGCGGCCTCGCGCGGGCTGCGGGTGGCGCTGGTGGAGGCCAACGACCTGGCCTTCGGTACATCGCGATGGAGCAACAAGCTGCTGCACAGCGGGCTGAGCTACCTCACCACCGGGCACCTGCCGATGGTGCTGGAGTGCGCGCGGGAACGGCGCATCCTGATGACGGCGATCGCCCCGCACCTCGTGTCGCCGCTGCGGCACGTCTACCCCCTGTACGGTCCGGAGCCGCGGGCGATGCGGGTGCGGCTCGGGACCTCGCTGGCCAAGGGGCTGCGCAAGGCGTCGGGCACCCCGTACGAGCTGATGCCGCCGCCGGCCCGGATCGATGCCCTCGACACCATCCGGCTCTTCCCCGAGGTGCGCCGTGAGGGGCTGCGCGGAGCGCGGAGTTCTGTCGACGGCCAGCTCGTCGACGACGCCCGCCTCGTGGTGGGGCTGGCCCGCACGGCGGCTGCGTTCGGCGCGTCGGTGTGTACCTGTACCCGCGCCGAGAACGTCACCGATTACGGTGCGCGGCTTGTCGACACCCTCACCGGTGAAGGTTTCGACGTGTACGCCCGCACCGTGGTCAACGCGGCCGGCCGCTGGGCCGAGGGCATCGACCGCGAAGCCGTACTGGAGCAGGGTGGCGGCACCCACCTGGTCGTCGACGCCGCCCGGCTCGGCAATCCGGTGGCGGGATTATCTGTGCCGCTGGGGGAGACGGCGTCGGATCTGGTGTCGATCCTGCCCGCCCAACTGGGCCGCGCATACATCGGTTTCACCCGCGGCGACTTCCCGGCGGTGGGTTCGGTTGAGTCGCAGCGCAGTTCGTCGGACATCGACGTGCTGCTGTCGGTGGTCAACACCGCGCTGCAGGTGCCCCTCACCCCCGCCGACATCCTCGGGACCTTTCCCGGCGGCAGCGATCTCGCCGATCCCACCCGGCGGCACCGGATTCGGTTGTCGGGCACCATGGTCAGCGTCGTCGGCGGCACCCTCACCACCTACCGGCGCCGCGCCCAGGAGACGGTCGACGCCGCGATCACCGTCGGCGACCTGGCCGCGGGTCCGTGCATCACCGAGACCACCCCGCTGATCGGTGCCTCCGGCTTCGCCCCCCACAACTCCCTGCCGGCCTCCGCGTTCGCCCGCTACGGTTCGGAAACGGCCGCCGTTTTCGAACGCGCCACCGTCGCCGCCCCCCACGACCAGATCGCCCCCGGCATCGACGTCACCCGCGCCGAGATCGAGTTCGCCGTCCGCCACGAGGGCGCCCTGTGCGTCGACGACGTCCTCGACCGCCGCACCCGCATCGGCCTCGTCGCCGCCGACGCCGATGCCGCCCGCCACGCGGTCACCGACATCGTCACCGAAACCCTCGCCGCGCTGTAGTCGGATAGCGGGTGAACCCCATCGTCCCCCGCCGACTGGTCGCGTTCGGTCTCGTCGGCCTGCTCGGCGCCACAACAGATTTCGGTACCCGCCAGCTCGTCCTGTCGGTGGGCGCCGACCCCACGGTAGCCCGCGCCGCCAGCTACCTCGCCGGCAGTACCGTCGCCTACTACCTCAACAGCTACGTCACCTTCGCCGGCACACGATCCCGCGCCGAGAAAGCCCGCGCCGCCGTCGTCTACGCATTCTGCTTCGCCGTCGCTGTCCTCGTCGACTCCCTTGTGCGCCACCTATTTTCAGTTCTCCCCCACGTGCTGCTGATCTCCTGGGTCACCTCCCAGGCCGTCGCCACAGTCCTGAACTTCACGCTCCAGAACCTCTGGGTCTTCAAATCCCGGGCAGCGGACGGTGATACGTCTTAGAGACGGTTTATGACCTCGGCCCGACTACCCGTCACGACACGAACTACGTACAATCCACTCCGACAGGGGGTGATTGTTTTGCCGATTCATTTGCCGGGGCACTACGCCGGAACGCTCTTCATCCGGACAGACTTCTCGACACCGGATACATTGTGGGACCGGGTTTGTCTCGCCGCTCAGGCCGACGTAGAGATACCAGGGAGTGGTGTGCTGGGCACGGTACTGAGCTGTATCAGCGACCGGGAGCGGTTTGGGGACCTGACTGCCGAGGACCTCGGTGACATCGCCTGGGATGGACCGTCGCGTACCTATGTGCTTCTCGCAGACGCGATCACCTTCTCAGGAGCAGAGCCGGTGACCGTGGCGGTAGTCGATACCATGGATACGCCGGGTGACAGTTTTCGGGCACGAGTTCAGGACGTCTGGTTGATTGAGGCAAGCCTGCCTACCGGAAACGCCGACTTCTTTGAGATGGCCGACTCGGCGGTGAACGGGGTGTTGCCTTTTGAGTGCCTTTCTCATTCGTTCACCCTGTATCCGGAAGTATCTGTCTCGGGCGAAGAAGCAACTCAGTTGGCACTGAACCTTCTTGCTTCGTTGGATGACCTGGCGGCGATCATCAGCCAACTCAGCATTGAGCTCACGAAGGCAGACGGCCTGGACGTGGTCTCTTGCGGTGCGAAACCGGACCTACGCAACCCCTTCGACCTCGTGGACCGCTGGGAGCAGCTCAACATAGACGACCACGGGGAAGTACCCGCACTCCCAGAAGGTTTCGCGCTCTTCGAGATCGAGTTCCGTCTGGCTGTGACACCCGGTACCCACAACCTGCCAGAAACGCTGCGTCGGCTGACGGAGAAAGCGGTGTCGCGTGCTGTCACCCCGGATAGGGACGAGAAGATCGGAAGCCCCCGCTCCATCTGCTGGACGAGCACACTGATGCACTGAACAGCATCTGCGGCGATGAATACCCGCTATCCACAGGCCGGCCCCGACACCCTGGCGGTAAGGGCTGAGGCGCGCTTGAATGGGTGGCCATGCGGGGGAGGGGAAACTACCATGACCGTCATGGAGACCGGTGCGCTCGGGTTGCCGTACGGTGGTCACTGGCGGATGAACGGTACGGTGCGCCGGTGCGGGCTGTCGGTGCCGAATTGTTCGAGTTCAGTGAACCTTTCGTGTTCTCGGTCCGCCCGGACGAACTGGGCGACCATTCCCGCTAGCTGGGCATCGAGAATTGTTCAGCGGCAGTAGTATTCGAAGGTGCGCCGGCGTCAGTAGCCCATCGTGCGGAGGTTGACGGCGAGGAGATCGAGGTCCTCACGGCGGACGTCGAGGTGGGGGCTGACGCGCAGCACCGACTGCTCGGTGGCCAGTGGTGCGCGCCAGGAGTCGGCTGCGGTGACGAGAATGCCTGTGGCTCTGAGCTTGTCGGCGGCTGCGCGGACGTCGGCGGTCTGCCAGCCGGGGGGTGGGGCGAGGGTCACCAGGGCCGACGGTTCGTCGCCCGCTTCGAGAACCTCCCAGCTGCCGATGCCGTTGAGGCGTTCACGGGTGACGCGGCCGACTGTCGCCAGTTCGCGGAACACGCGCTGCTGGCCGACGGCGAGGAGTTCGTGGACGGCGTTGTGCAGGCCGACGCGGCCGGCGATGAAGGCGTCGGAGTCGGGGATCTCCACTTCGCGCAGCGAGTCGCGGCGGACCGCGATGAACCCGATGCCGCGCGGGCCGGTGAGCCATTTGCGGCTGGTGCCGTACACGATATCGGCGCCGGTGACGGTGGGGACGTGGCCGACGGACTGCGACATGTCGATGACCACCGGCACGCCCGCCGCGTGCGCGACCTCCACGATCCGGACCGCCGGCTGCACCGCCCCCGACATCGAGCCGATGTGGCACAGGTGGATGAACGCGGGCTGCTCGAACTGCAGCATGTTCTCCAGGGCGTCGGTGTCGACGTGGCCGTATACGTCGCCGTCGGGGAGGGGCCGCACGGCGTAACCGCGGCGCTCGAACTCGTCGAGGTTGGGGCCGAACTCGTTCTTGGCCACCCACACGGTGGACGCCACCGGCAGCGACCAATGTGAGAGCAGCGCCCGCAGGCAGGCGCGGGCGCTTTCCCGGAAGGTGAGTTCGTCGGGGGTGTGCCCGATCAGGGACGACAGGCCGCGCAGGTCGTGCTGCATCTGTTCCGCGCAGGCGGCTGCCGCGACGTACGAGCCAGACCGGGACTCGCGCCACAGATGATCGGTGACGGCGTTGATCGTGCTGTCGGAGGAGCGTCCCGCGGCCGCCGAGTCGAGATGGATGATGTCGGGTTCGACGCGTGCGCGGTGCCACTCCTCTCCGAGTTCGCTCACGTACATGGGCCTAACCTACTTCAGTCGTGCGCTCGGGAGTTCAGGCGCATAAGGGCCGTGGCAGTATCCGAAAGCAGATTAATTTCAGCGAATTTGGAACCAAACGGGGTTCGGCTGCGTCACATCCTCATGGACTCGCTTATCGACTACATCTTCGGCCCGGGCGACGGCAGCGTCACTACGTGGACGAGCCGCGCCGACCTCGACCTCAGCGGCGACGGGGTGGCCGACGCGGTGCGGCTCGATTTCGACGGCGACGGCCGGCGCGACGACGCGATGTGGGACACCGACGGCGACGGCGTCGCCGACCTGGTCGCGATCGATATCGCCGACCAGCCCGATCCCGGCACGCAGGGTCCGCCCGCGGAACGCTTCTACTCGGACTCGGGCAAGGGGCTCTGGGATGTGCGCGAGACAGACCCGCCCAAGGCCGGGGACCGGACCCCCTCGGAGACGACAAAACCGGAGAGCACCGGACCCGACGACAGGAACCCGGGGAGCGCCAGGTCTGACGGACACCCGCCGAAGCCGGACCCCGCGACCGGGAGCGATAGACCGGAAGGCACCCAGCCGGGCAGCGGCCCGTCCAGGGGCGCGTCGCACGACCTCGACGGTGACGGCCACCGCGACATCGAACTGCTCGCCACGCGCGGCGGCGGTGGTCGGTTGTACCTCGACACCGACGGCGACGGAGTCTTCGATCAGGTGCTCATCGATTCCGACGGCGACGGACGCGCCGACAGCATGCGACGCCGCGGGGAGCCGGGTTTCGACAGGTGAGACCGGTTACCCGGTGGTGGCCGGCAGTTGCGGCGGGACCGGGACCGCCGCCGGGTGCAGCATCCGGACCGAAACGATGCCCAGCAGGTACAGCACGGTGCCCACCAGCGGCAGCAGGACGGTGCGGCCGTCGCCGGGAACCGTGAGTGCGGCCACGGTGATGGCGCAGACATAGGCCACGTTGAAGGTGGCGTCCTGGACGGAGAACACCTGCCCGCGCACCCAGTCACGGATGTCGCATTGCATCGCGACGTCGCCGCACAGCTTGACGGTCTGTCCCACCAGCCCGAGCGCGACGGCCGCGATGTAGATGACGGGCAACGAGTAGGTGAGCAGGCACAGTTCGATGAGCGCGCCCAGGATGAGGGAGATCATCAGGGTGGTGCGGCGGCCCACCCGTTCGACGGCCAGTGGCGTGGTGATGGCCGCGAGCAACGCCCCGGCGGCGGTGGCGCTGCCGACCGCCGCGATGATCTCGAGGCCGTCGCCTTTGCTGATGGCCCGGCTGAACACGAGCAGGGTGAGGGTGTTGATCCCGAACACCAGCCGGTGCATGCCGATCGCCGACAGTGCGGCCGCCACCGTCGGGGTGTGGATGACCTCGCGCAGACCGTGCCACAGACCCACCACCACGGCGTGCGTCACCGAACTGCCGGGATCGTCGGCGTGATCGGGGCCGAGCTGACGGGGATGGAAACCTCGGGCGATGGCCGCCGCGAGCAACGCGAGGACCACCGCGCCCAGTTCGGTCGTGGCGCTGCCGGTGTTGTCCGAACCGAAGATGAGGCGCAGACCTGCGGCGATACCCGCGCCGACGGCCAGCATGCCGGCGCCGAGGGTCACGAACACGGCGTTGATCGCGACGATCACCTCGCGCGGCGCCACGTGCGGCAGACCCGCCGACATGCCGGACGCCACGAACCGGCTCGCGCCGGTGACTATGAGCGCGGAGATGAGTACGGCGGTGTCGGGAGCCCCGGTCGCGATCACAACGGAGACGAGTCCGACGAGGAGCGCCCGCAGGGTGTTGGCGACGACCAGCACCGCCCGGCGGTCCCAGTGATCGAGAAGAGCCCCCGCGAACGGGCCGATCACCGAATACGGCAGGAGCAGCACGGCGAGGCCACCGGCGATGGCCAGCGGGTCGGCGTGCCGCTCGGGATTGAACAGGATCGCGCCGAACAGGCCGGCCTGGAACACCCCGTCGGTGAGCTGGCTGGCCAGCCGCACGGCGAGCAGACGGCGCAGACCGGGCAGACGCATGGCGCGCAGAAACACCCGGGCCGTTCCGTGTTTCGTATCGCTCGCCGGACCAGAGACCATCGCCTCAGAGTACCGACCGGAGCTGTGAACCGCGTGCGATGATGGTCGGGTGACCGGCGGTGACGATGCGCAAGATCCGACTCCCGACTTCTCGCCCGACGCGGGATCGGGCGCCCGGCAGATGCCGCCGCGGATCCGGCCGGGGTCGCTGCTCATCGCGTCCACGGATCTGATCGAGCCGACGTTCCGCCGCTCGGTGATCTACATGATGGAGCACAACGGCGCGGGCAGCCTCGGGGTCATCATCAACCAGATGAGCCAGGCGGCCGTCCACAATCTCCTCCCGCAGTGGACCGACCTCGCCGGTTCACCGCGCGCCCTGTTCGTCGGTGGCCCGGTCAAACCCGACGCCGCACTCTGCCTGGGCATCCTCAAACCGGGGATGTCCGACGACGAGGAGCTGGGGATGCGGCCGGTCGACGGGCGTGTCGTGCTCATCGACCTCGACGCCGACCCCGAACTTCTGGCCGACCAGGTCGAGGGTGTGCGGATCTTCGCCGGCTACGCGGGCTGGGGTCCCGGTCAACTCGAGAGCGAACTCGCCGACGGCAGCTGGCTGGTCGCCTCGGCCCTGCCCGGCGACATCCTGGCACCCCCGGCCGCCGACCTGTGGTTCTCGGTCCTGCGCCGCCAGCCCTGGCCGCTCCCGCTCCTGGCCACCCACCCCATCGACGTCCTGCGCAACTGACCTGTGCCGGGTTGGGAGCCGAGACGACCGCATGACCGGACCACCTCGAGCGGAACGCAGAAGTACAGCTAACGCTTGCCGGCCGCGGAGTCCGTCTCGCACATCCCCTGCAACGCGCACGACCCGCAGCTCGACTGGCCGCAGTCGTCGGCAGGTGATCCGGCCTTCTCGTCACCGCAGGCAGACGCGGTCGCGCCGTGATCGTCGCCCCCGGAGCAGCAGTCACAACCACTGCCCGACTCGTCGGGCAGCGCCTGCGCGGCCCGGATACCGAGCCCGCTGACCACGCCGACCGTCACCACGGCCACGACCAGCGCGGCGAGCGCGAACAACACCGACCAGCCGCTGTCGACGCCGAGGGTGAGGACGCCGCCCATCACGAGGATGACGGCCGCCCCGATGAATCCGGGCCCGGCGACCTTGTTGGCCAGCACGAACGCGGCCTCGGACTTGCCGGTCTCGGGGGAGCGGACACCGAACCAGCGGTTGCCGGGGAGTGTGCCGGTGACACCGAGGACGCCGACGGTGCCCCACACCGCGGCACACACGAACACCAGCACGGCTGCGACGACAGTCAGGACACTCACGGTCAGCCAGTCTACGACGCACGGTCGTCGACGGGCCAGTCACCATCGGCAACGACAGGAGGCGATTCGGATCACGACGGCCCACGATTTACGCTGGTCGGGTGACTTCTGCAGACACGTCATCCCCCGCGCCCGACCAGAGCGTGCCCGAGCACCGTTACACCGCGGAGCTCATCTTCACCGGGCAGCCGCC
>WBZQ01000506.1_pt1 | contig 30968 bp, 32 predicted proteins | sample 5204251 | NCBI WGS metagenome assembly WBZQ01 (sample SAMN12412402, study PRJNA552823) | activated sludge metagenome | isolation source: activated sludge from nitrification reactor of wastewater treatment plant... | place: USA: Virginia | collected 2017-09 | reverse complement strand
CTCCCCGGGCTGAACCCGTCAGGCGTCTTCCAGCAGATCCGGCGTGACCGCCGACTCGGTGTCGGGAATGCCATCCTGCTTGGCCTTACGGTCGGCCATCGACAGCAGCCGCCGGATCCGGCCGGCGACGGCGTCCTTGGTCATCGGCGGGTCGGCCAGCCGGCCGAGTTCCTCCAGGGAGGCCTGGCGGTGGGCGACGCGCAGCGCACCGGCGGCCGCCAGGTGGTCGGGCACTCCGTCGCCGAGGATCGCCAGCGCCCGCTCGACCCGGGCCGCGGCGGCGACCGCCGCGCGTGCCGAGCGGCGCAAGTTCGCGTCGTCGAAGTTGGCCAACCGGTTCGCCGTCGCCCGCACTTCGCGGCGCATCCGGCGCTCCTCCCAGCTCAGCCGGGTGTCCTGGGCACCCATCCGGGTCAGCAGCACGCCGATCGCCTCGCCGTCGCGTACCACCACCCGGTCCACGCCGCGGACCTCGCGGGCCTTGGCACTCACCCCGAGCCGCCGGGCGGCGCCGACCAGGGCCAGGGCCGCCTCCGGTCCCGGGCAGCTGACCTCCAGAGCCGAGGACCGGCCCGGTTCGGTCAGCGACCCGTGCGCCAGGAAGGCACCGCGCCAGGCCGCCTCGGCGTCGGCGACGGTGCCACCGACGACCTGGGCCGGCAGGCCGCGGACCGGCCGGCCGCGCAGGTCCAGCAGCCCGGTCTGGCGGGCCAGCGCCTCCCCGTCCTTGGCGACGCGCACCACGTAGCGGGTGCTCTTGCGGATCCCGCTGGGGCTCAGCATGTGCACGACGGCGTTATAGCCGTAGAGCTCGAAGATGTCCTTGCGCAGCCGTCGGGCGATGACGCCCTGGTCGACCTCGGCCTCCACGACCACCCGACCGGCAACGATGTGCAGGCCGCCGGCGAACCGTAGCAGCGCCGCCACCTCGGCGCGGCGCGCGCTGACCGAGTTGACGACCAGCCTGCTCAGCTCGTCCTTGACCTCCGCCGTCATCGCCACGGCTCGTCCCCTCTTTTCTGCATAGTCCCCTCGGCAGCCAGCGGCGCAGTCGCCGCGACCGGTGTGACCTCACTCCCCCGTGTCAGCACTCCCTCGAGTGCCGAGGCCAATTTCGCCGGGTCATGTAATGGTGTACCAGGTCGGGAAACGTCGGCAAACACCACGTTTGCCGAAAGCACCTCGGCGCTGCGCCGCAACTGGTCGCGTTCCCGCTCACCGGGCACCCGGGCGGCGTCGACGATGATGTCGTGCACGGTGAAATCCGGGGCGTGCTGGGCCAGCACGTGCAGGTGGCGTTCGGCGCTGAAACCGGCCGTCTCCCCGGCCTCGTCGGCGAGGTTGAGCACCAGTGCCCGACGGGCACTCGTCGCGCGCAGCGCCGAGAGCAGACCCGGCACCAGCACGTGCGGGATGACGCTGGAGAACCACGAGCCCGGGCCGAGAACCACCAGGTCGGCGGCCATGATGGCGTCGACGGCCTGCGGGGTCGCCGGTGCGTGACCGGGATGCAGCCGGACCCGGCGGACCTGCCCGGGAGTGGTGGCAACGGCGACCTGGCCGCGGATCACCCGGCTCATCCGCGGGTCGGATTCCAGGCCGGTGACATCGGCCTCGATCTGCAGCCCGATCGGGCACATGGGCAGCACCCGGCCGCGCAGCCCCAGCACCCGGCCCAGTTCGTCCAGGGCGGCGACCGGGTCGTGCAGCACCTCGTCGAGCCCGGCCAGCAGCAGGTTGCCGATGGGGTGGCCGGCCAGCGCGCCGCTGCCGCCGAACCGATGCTGGATGATGGTCGCCCACAGCCGCCCCTGCGGGCTGTCGGAGGCCAGTGCGGCCAGCGCCATCCGCAGGTCGCCGGGGGGCACGATGTCGAGTTCGGCGCGCAGCCGCCCCGACGACCCGCCGTCGTCGGCGACGGTGACGACGGCGGTCACGTAGGGGGTGAGCCGCCGGGCCGCCGACAGCGTCGCGTACAGGCCGTGGCCGCCGCCGAGGGCGACGATGCGGGGGGTCGGGGTCTTCATATCGTCTTCCACCCGCGCTCCGGTCCTCGGTGCGGTCCTCGCTGCGCTGCGGTCCTCCCTGCGATCCTCACGCGGGTCATTCGCGCCCCAGATCCCGGTGCAGCACCCGCACCGACAACCCCGGGGACGACGAGAGCCGGCCGGCCAGCGCCTCGGCGATCGCGACGCTGCGGTGTTTGCCGCCGGTGCAGCCGACGCCGATGGTCACGTACCGTTTGCCCTCGCGCCGGTAGCCGTCGATGACCAACGACAGCAGCGTCTCGTAGGTGTCGAGGAACCGCGGCGCCTCGGATTGGCCGAGCACATAGTCCCGGACGTCCGGGTGCTGCCCGGTGTGCGGGCGCAGCTCGTCCACCCAGTGCGGGTTGGGCAGAAACCGCACGTCGGCGATCATGTCGGCGTCCATCGGCAGCCCGTATTTGAAGCCGAAGGATTCGACCGTGACGGCGGTGATGCCGACGGTCTCGGCGCCGAACGCCTCCTCGATGGTCTCCCGCAGCGCCCGCACCGGCAGCGTCGAGGTGTCGATCACCAGGTCGGCGGCCGCGCGCACCGGGGCCAGCATCCGCCGCTCGGCGGCGATGCCCTCGGCCAGCGTCAGCCCGGCCCGCATCGGGTGGGCGCGCCGGTTGTTCTCGTAGCGGCGCACCAGGACATCGTCGGCGGCGTCGAGGAACAGCACCCGCGGGTGGATCCCGCGGGTCGCCAGCTCGCTGCGCACCGAGTCGAGGTCCCCGGTGAAGCCGCGGGAGCGGGCGTCCATCACCACGGCCAGCTTGGTGATCCGTGAGCCGGCGGCCAGGCCCAGGTCGACCATCCGGGCGATCAGGTCGGGCGGCAGGTTGTCGGCGACGTACCAGTCCAGGTCTTCCAGGACCTTGGCGGCGGTGCCCCGGCCGGCGCCGGACAGGCCGGTGACCAGGACGACGTCGATGGGCGGGCCGGATACCGGCGCACCGTCGGGGTCGCGGGGTGGTTCAGTCATTGCCGTCCTCGCGGGTCTTCTGGTCGCGGTTCGCCTCGCCCGGCACCCCGAGTGCGGCCAGGACGGCGGTGGCCGTCGCCACGCCGATTCCGGGCACCACGGTGATCTCCTCGACCGTAGCGTGTTTGAGCCGGGCCACCGACCCGAAATGGGCAACCAGCGCGGCCCGGCGGCGCTCCCCGAGCCCCGGCACCGCATCCAGCGCCGACGCGGTCATCCGCTTGGAGCGCTTGCTGCGATGGAAGGCGATGGCGAACCGGTGTGCCTCGTCGCGCACCCGCTGCAGCAGGTAGAGGCCCTCGCTGTTGCGGGGCAGGATCACCGGGTCCGGTGCGGTGCCGTCCAGGTTCGGCAGCCACACCTCCTCGAGTCGTTTGGCCAGTCCGATCACCGCAACGTCGGTGATGCCCAGCTCGGCCATCACCGCGGCGGCGGCGTTGACCTGGGGTGCGCCGCCGTCGACGACGAACAGGTTGGGCGGGTAGGCGAATTTCCTGGATTTGCCTTCGGGGGCATAGTCGGCGCCGGTCGCCTGTGCATCGACGGCCTGCACATCGGCGCCTGTGGTGCCGGACACGTGCCGGGCGAACCGGCGCCGGGTGACCTCGGCGATGGAGGCGACGTCATCGGAGCGGCCGTCGCCGGCGGCCTCCCGGATGGCGTAGTGCCGGTAGTCGGATTTGCGCGGCAGGCCGTCCTCGAAGACCACCAGCGAGGCCACCACGTCGGTGCCCTGGACGTGGCTGATGTCGATGCACTCGATGCGCAGCGGGGCGTCGTCGAGCTCGAGGGCGTCCTGAATGCTCTGCAGGGCAGCGGATCTGGCGTTGAAGTCACCGGCGCGGCGCAGTTTGTGCTGGGCCAGCGCCTCGGTCGCGTTGCGGGCGACGGTCTCGGCCAGCGCCTTCTTGTCGCCGCGCTGGGCCACCCGCAGGTTGACCCGGGACCCGCGCAGCCCGGACAGCCACTGGGCCAGCTGGTCGGCGTCCGGCGGCAGTACCGGCACCAGCACCTCGCGCGGCACCGGGTTGGTGGCGTCGTCGCCGGTTGCCCCGCCGCCGTCGGCCGCGGCCCCCAGATCGGCCTGGTCACCGTAGAACTGGGTGAGGAACTGGGCGACCAGGCGCTGCTCGCCGGCGGTCCCGGCGCCGGGGTCGTCGTCGGTCACCGGGTCGCTCGTGGTCTCCACCACCCAGCCGCGCTGGCCGCGGACCCGGCCGCCGCGCACGTGGAACACCTGGACGGCGGCCTCCAGTTCGTCGGCGGCGAACGCGACGACGTCGGCGTCGGTGCCGTCGCCGAGCACGACGGCCTGCTTCTCCATCGCTCGGCGCACGGCCGACAGGTCGTCGCGCAGCCGGGCGGCGCGCTCGAAGTCGAGTTCCTCGGCGGCCTCGGTCATCTGGCGTTCCAGGTCCCGGGCGAACCGGTCAGTCCGCCCGGACAGGAAGTCGCAGAAGTCGTCAACGATCTGCCGATGCTCGTCGGCGCTGACCCGGCCCACGCATGGCGCAGCGCACTTGTCGATGTAGCCGAGCAGGCACGGCCGGTCGATCTGGCGGTGCCGCTTGAACACCCCATTGGAGCAGGTGCGCGCAGGGAAGACCCGGGTGAGCAGGTCGACGGTCTCCCGGATGGCCCACGCGTGCGAGTAGGGCCCGAAGTAGCGGACCCCCTTGCGGCGGGGCCCGCGGTAGACGAACAGCCGCGGGTACTCCTCGCCGACGGTGACCGCCAGCACCGGATAGGACTTGTCGTCGCGGTAGCGGACGTTGAACCGCGGGTCGAACTCCTTGATCCAGTTGTATTCCAGCTGCAGGGCCTCGACCTCGGTGCCCACCACCGTCCACTCGACCTTCGCGGCGGTGGTCACCATCTGCCGGGTGCGCGGGTGCAGGCCCGACAGGTCGGCGAAGTACGACGTCAGCCGACTGCGCAGGTTCTTGGCCTTGCCGACGTAGATGACCCGGCCGTGGATGTCGGAGAACCGGTAGACACCGGGCTCGGTGGGGATGCTGCCCGGTGCCGGACGGTAACTGGCGGGATCGGGCACGGGTTCAACCTTACTGATCCGGCAGGGAGTGCCCGGTAGCGAGCGCCGCGGCGCAACCCTGGCATCGATTTCGACGCAGTGGCCGCCCGACCGGATGCAATCACCACTAAAATCAGATGCATGCGCGCAACGATCGATCCGGACGATCACGTCGCCTGGGCCACTGCGGACCTGCGGCCTCGCATTGACGTCGAGGACAAGGACGCCGTCTGGGAGGCGCTCGACCGAAGCACCGTGCGCGACCCGTTCGCCGCTTCATAGTCGGTCCTGCCTGCGGCCCTGCTATTGGGTGGTGCGCGCTCGCATAGGGGTGCCCGGCGCCTTGATGGGTGGCCGGCATGGGCGGGCTGTCGCCCGAATCTCGGGAATCGGCATACCGCTGCCGCTTGCGGGTAACTGACTGTTCATTCGACGGGGATATTGATGCCCACCGACCAGATAGGCACCGCCGGCCCAGCAAAAGCCCAGGTCGGAAATACCCGAGCGGTACGCAAGTGGTCCGTCGACCGCAACGGCGTGGTCGAGCGACCAGTTGCGTACACCAAACGCCGCAGATCGCGGCTGGGTCCTGTTACGAAAGTAGCTGGTGTTGTTTGTGGGGGTATCGGTGTGTGGCCCCCCGACGGTCAGCCCTGGTACTTGGCGACCAGCCGGCGAACTTCGTCCATGGCCGCGACCGCGCGTTCCTTGTCGTGGGTCTGGATGGCCAGCACCGGGACGTACTCGTCGTCGTCGAGGTCGACCCGGGCCCAGCGGGCACCCACCGGGAAACTGATGCCGCGCACCTGCGACCACGGGATGACCTTCTCGCCCAGGGTGTTTCGCACCGCCACCCCGGCCGGGCCGATACGCAACCGGGGCCGGGTCAGTAGCAGCGCCAAACCGGCGAACACCATACCCAGCACGACAAACGAAACCTGGTCGGAGAACCGGAAATACACCCCGGTGTTCTTGATGGTCAACAGCGCCGCGATCGCCACGTGCACGGCGAGCAGCAGCGCCGCGACGATGACGGCGACGATCGGGGTGAAGCGAGCCCGGAAGGTGGCGTCCCAGGTCGCGGTGTCGGTGGCGCTCACCGTAGGGCGCGCAGTTCTCGCAGGGTGGCCGCGGTGCTCAGCGCCGCCGCGACCGCCTGACCGCCCTTGTCCTCGGCCGAATCCGGCAGGCCGGCACGATCCAGCGCCTGCTCCTCGGTGTTGCAGGTCAGCACACCGTTGGCGACCGGGGTGGCTTCGTCCAGCGACACCCGGGTCAGCCCGGCGGTGACCGCGTCACACACATACTCGAAATGCGGTGTGCCACCGCGGATCACCACACCGAGTGCGACGACGGCGTCATGGCTGCGGGCCAGTTCCTGGGCCACCACCGGCAATTCGATGGCACCCATCACCCGCACCACGGTCGGATCGGCGGCGCCGAGTGCCGCGGCGGTACGCCGGGCGCCGTCGAGCAGGGCAGTGCAGATCTCGTCGTGCCAGGTGCTGGCCACCAGCGCCAGCGTCAGGCCCGATGCGTCGATGTCGGGCAGGTCCGGAATGCCGTGCCCGCTCACGAGTTACCGGTCTCCGGCTGCGCGCCCGGGTTGTGTCGCTCGCCGAGCAGGTAGACCGCCTCGTCGTAGCCGTCCATCGTGGTCGATTCGTGGAAGTCGTCCAGGCCGCTGAGGTCGTGGCCCATCCGGTCGCGCTTGGTCATCAGGTAGCGGATGTTCTCGACGTTGGCCCGCACCGGCAGCGGCACCCGCTCGGTGATCTGCAGGCCGTAGCCGTCCAGGCCGACCCGCTTGGCCGGGTTGTTGGTCAGCAGCCGCATCGACTTGACGCCCAGGTCCACCAGGATCTGCGCGCCGATGCCGTAGTCGCGGGCGTCGGCGGGCAGGCCGAGCTCCAGGTTCGCGTCGACGGTGTCGGCTCCGGCGTCCTGCAGCTGATAGGCCTGCAGCTTGTGCATCAGGCCGATGCCGCGGCCCTCGTGCCCGCGCATGTAGAGCACCACGCCGCGGCCCTCCTTGGCCACCATCGCCATCGCCGCGTCCAGCTGCGGACCGCAGTCGCAGCGCCGCGAGCCGAACACGTCGCCGGTCAGGCACTCCGAGTGCACCCGGACCAGCACGTCCTCGCCGTTGTCGGCGGAGACGTCGCCACGGACCAGGGCGACGTGCTCGACGTCCTCGTACATGCTGGAGTAGCCGACGGCGCGGAAGTCACCGTGCCGGGTGGGGATGCGGGCCTCGGCGATGCGCTCGATGTGGCGTTCGTGCTTGCGCCGCCACTGGATGAGGTCGGCAATCGAGATCAGTGCCAGGTCGTGGTCGTCGGCGAACACCCGCAGTTCGTCGGTCAGGGCCATCGAGCCCTCGTCCTTCTGGCTGACGATCTCGCAGATCGCTCCCGCGGGCTGCAGCCCGGCCAGCCGGGCCAGATCGACCGCGGCCTCGGTGTGCCCGGGCCGGCGCAGCACCCCGCCGTCCTTGGCGCGCAGCGGCACCACGTGGCCGGGCTTGCTGAAGTCGCCGGCCTCGGCCTCGGGGTCGGCCAGCAGCCGCATGGTGGTGGCCCGATCAGCCGCCGAAATCCCGGTCCCCACACCTTTTCTCGCGTCGACGGTGACGGTGTAGGCGGTGCCGTGCTTGTCCTGGTTGACCGCGTACATCGGCAGCAGGCCGAGCCGGTCGCAGATATCCCCGTCCAGCGGCACGCACAGGTAGCCCGAGGTGTAGCGGACCATGAACGCCACCAGCTCGGGGGTGGCCTTCTCGGCCGCGAAGATCAGGTCGCCCTCGTTCTCCCGATCCTCGTCGTCGATGACGACGACGGCCTTGCCGGCCGCGATGTCGGCGACAGCCCGTTCAACGGTGTCCAGCCTGGTCATCTTCCTGCCACCTTGCCGGTTCCTACGCTGGAACCCTCGACGCTCTGGCGCGCTGCGTGCGGCATCACCGCGCGAAACGCTCACCAAGTATGAACCACCAGCGGAGGCCGGTTACTCCCCCGGTGGCGGCCCCGGCTGCTCCCGGGCGGCCAGCAACCGCTCGACGTACTTGGCCAGCACGTCGACCTCCAGGTTGACCCGGGTTCCGACGCCGGCCGCACCGAGGGTCGTCGCCGCCAGCGTGGTCGGGATCAGCGACACCTCGAACCAGTCGCCGTCGGCGTCGCGGCCCAGGCCCGACACCGTCAGCGAGGTGCCGTCGACCGTGATGGAACCCTTCTCCACCAGGTATTTCGCCAGGTCGGCAGGCAGCGCGAAGCGCACCACCTCCCAATGCTGCGACGGGGTCCGGGAGATCACCGTGCCGGTGCCGTCGACGTGCCCCTGCACGATGTGCCCGCCGAGACGGCTGTTGACGGCGGCCGCGCGCTCCAGGTTGACCGGCGACCCGGAACCCAGTCCGCCCAGGCTGGACCGGGACAGGGTCTCGGCCATCACGTCGGCGGAAAACGTCCCGTCGGCGACGTCCACGACCGTCAGGCACACGCCGTTGACGGCGATTGAATCGCCGTGGCCGGCGTCGGCGGTCACCAACGGACCGCGGATGACGAATCGGGCCGCATCGGCGAATTCCTGCACCTCGACGACCTCGCCGAGCTCCTCGACTATTCCGGTGAACACGCCCACAGGGTAAACGGCGCCCCGGCAATTCCGCGCAAGCTACTACCATGCAGGGCATGCAGACGCGACGCCGTACGACCGCCCTGATGTCCTCGCTGGTTGCCGCCGGCGCCGTAGTGGCCCTGATGGCCGGCTGCGCACCGAGCAAGAAGGACTCGCTGCCCGACGGCGCCGCGCTGGTGAGCTCATCGGCCGCGAGCACCAAGAACGTGACCAGCGCGCATATCGAGATCGAGATCACCGGCACCATCGAGGAGCTGCCGGTGCAGAAGCTCTCGGGTGATCTGACCACCGTGCCGGCCACCGCCGCGCAGGGCACTGTCGATGTGTCGATGTTCGGCCAGACGGCCAAGGACGTGCCGTTCGTCGTGGCCGACGGCCTGCTGTACGCCAAGATCACCGGCGACAAGTTCTCCGAAGTCGGCGAGGCCAAGAAGTACTACGACCCGTCGGTCATCCTCGACCCGAACGAGGGCCTGGCCAACCTGCTGACCAATTTCTCCGACGCGAAGTCGGAGAAAACCGAGAAGCTCAACGGCTCCGTTGAGGCCGTGAAGGTCAGCGGCAAGGTCAGCGCCGACGCGGCGAACAAGCTGCTGCCGCAGCTCAAGGCCACCGCGCCGATCAACAGCACCGTGTGGATCTCGCCCGACGGCGACCACAATCTGGTCCGGGCCAAGATCTCCCCGGATGACAAGACCTCCGTGCAGGTGACCCTGTCGGACTGGAACAAGCCGGTCACCGTCACCAAACCGGCGCAGTAGCCGATGCGTTCGGGTTCCAGCCGCTACGTCGCCATCGGCGCGGGCGGCCTGGCCGTCCTGCTCGGGGCCATCGACACCTACGTCGTGGTCACGATCATGGAAGACATCATGCGCGATGTCGGCATCGGGGTGAACCAGATTCAGCGGGTCACCCCGATCATCACCGGCTACCTGCTGTTCTACGTCGCCGCGATGCCGCTGCTGGGCCGCTCGTCGGACCGATTCGGCCGTAAGACGGTGCTGCAACTGGGTCTGGTGTTCTTCGCCATCGGCTCGGTGATCACCGCGGCGTCGGCGGATCTGGGCAATGCACTCGCCGGTGACCTGGACTATCTGGATCTGGAGATGTTCGGCCGGGTGCTACCCATCGGCACCACGTTGAGCGACATGTCCGGGATTCTGACCCCGCTGAACATCCTGATCTTCGGCCGCGTGCTGCAGGGCGCCGCCTCCGGCGCGTTGCTGCCGGTGACCCTGGCTCTGGCGGCGGATCTGTGGCCGGCGCGGGATCGCACCAAGATCCTCGGCGGCATCGGCGCGGCCCAGGAGCTGGGCAGCGTGCTCGGCCCGCTGTGGGGCATCGCCGTGGTCGCCATGCTGAGCACCTGGAAAGACGTGTTCTGGATCAACGTGCCGTTCACCCTGCTGGCGATGGTGCTGATCCAGATCAGCCTGCCCGGTCACGATCGGTCCACCACCAAGACCGAGAAGGTCGACGTGGTCGGCGGTCTGCTGCTGGCCGTCGCGCTCGGCCTGGCGGTGCTCGGGCTGTACAACCCCAACCCGGACGGCAAGCAGATCCTGCCCGATTGGGGTGTGCCGATGGTGATCGGCGCGGCCGTCGCCGCCGTGTTGTTCCTGCTCTGGGAATGGCAGGCCAAGACCCGGTTGATCGACCCGCGCAATATGCGGGTGGTGCCGTTCCTGGCGGCGATGGCGGCCTCGGCCTGCACGGGTGCGGCGCTGATGGTCACCCTGGTCAACGTCGAACTGTTCGGCCGCGGTGTCGCCGGACTGAGCCAGAGCGACGCCGCCCTCGCGCTGATGTGGTTCCTGGTGGCCCTGCCGATCGGCGCCGTCGTCGGCGGCTTCCTCGCCGAGCGGTTCGGCGACCGGACGGTGGTCATTCCCGGGATGCTGATCGCCTCCTTCGGCTACCTGCTGATCTCGCACTGGGACGTCGACGTGATGACCGAGCACCACCAGCTCGGGCCGATCGCGCTGCCCACGTTCGACACCGACCTGATCATCGCCGGCGTCGGCCTGGGCCTGGTCATCGCACCGCTGACCTCTGCCGCGCTGCGGGTGGTCCCCAAGGCCCAGCACGGGATCGCCTCGTCGCTGGTGGTGGTGGCCCGGATGGTCGGCATGCTGGTCGGCGTCGCCGCGCTGTCCGCGTGGGGCCTGTACCGCTTCCACCAGATCATGTCGGCCGCCAACCCCTCGCTGGCCGAGATCGGCGCGGTGTCCCGGCGCGCGTTCGCCCAGCAGTACGGCGAGATCTTCGGGGCCACCGCGGTCATCTGCCTGATCGGCGCGGCTCTGGGTCTATTGATCGCGGGCCGCAACGTCAATGTCGACGGGGACGACGAGGACGACGCCGCCGCACCCGAGATTGCCGGCGATGCGGATGAGGTGACCGTGCCGTCCGGTCGCGATGAGGTGGTGGATGGTGCCGGACGTCGGGAAGTCCAATGATCGGACCCGCTCATGCCCTGCCGAGCGGTCGTCGAGGACGGGCAACTGGGAGCAACGGTCTCTGATCGCCGCGAGCTCGTCCCGCAGCGGCTCTCCGGTCGGCGCAGCGAGCCCACGCGCGGCCCTGTCGGCCCGCTCATTTTTGCTGCTGGGCACCATGACTCCGTTCTATACCGGAAGGAACCTCCTGGGCACTTCGGTGCATAGTCCCGCACGAATCGCTGATCTACGGGGTGTCCGCGCGGCCTATCGCGAGACGGCTACTCCGGGACCAGACTGACCAGCAGGTCGGGGCCGACGCGCTCCACCTGGTCGTAGCGCCAGCGGCTGGCGTCGCCGATGGTGGTGACGCCGACCGAGTCGAGCACGGTCACCGGGCCGCCGAGCAGCATGGGTGCCAGGTAGCCGAGGATCCGGTCGACCAGCCCCGCGCGCAGGAACGCCCCGGCCAGGGTGGGACCGCCTTCGAGGATGACGTCGGTGCGATCGCCCAGGGCCCGCAGCACCTCCTCGGGGTCGTGTGTGCGGATCACCATGGTGGACGCATCGTCGTTGAGTACCCTTGCGTCGCCGGGGATTTCGCGATGCCCGACGACGACGCGCAGCGGCTGGCGGGTCACCTCGGTGCCGTCGGCGGGGCGGGCGGTCAGCGTCGGGTCGTCGGAGAAAACGGTGCCGGTGCCGACGATGATGGCCTCGGCGGCGGCGCGGCGGCGGTGCACGTCGGCGCGGGCGGCGGGGCTGGTGATCCACTGGCTGGTGCCGTCGGCGGCGGCGCTGCGACCGTCGATACTGGCGGCGAACTTCCAGGTCAGGTGCGGCCGGCCGGTGTGCTGGCGGTGCAGCCATTCCCGCAGCGGACCGCCGGCGGCCTCGTCGGCGAGCAGTCCGCGGGTGACGGTGAGCCCGGCCGCGGCCAGCGCTTCGGCTCCCCCGGCGGCTTCCGGGTTGGGGTCGGCGACGGCGTAGACCACAGTGGTGATTCCGGCGGCCAGCAGCGCGTCGACACACGGCGGCGTGCGGCCGTGGTGGTTGCACGGTTCGAGGGTGACGACGGCGGTTCCGCCCGCGGCCCGGCCGCCGGCGCGGCGCAGCGCGACGATCTCCGCGTGCGCGCCGCCAACCGGCTGGGTGGCGCCGACGCCGGCGATCTGCCCGTCGGCGTCGAGGATGACCGCGCCGACCGGCGGGTTCGGGTAGGTGCTGCCCTTGACCTTCTCGGACTGCGCGATCGCCGCCCGCATGGCCTCCTGCAGTCCGGTCATCGGCATCGCGCGCGGCTCACAGGCTCAAATGCGGCGAGCCGGCGGCGGCCTGTTCCCGGAGTTTGACGATCGCCGAGGCGGGGTCGGCGGCGCTGTAGACGGCCGATCCGGCGACGAAGCAATCGACCCCGGCCGCGGCGGCGGCTTCGATGGTGTCGGCGTTGATGCCGCCGTCGATCTCCACCAGAATCGACAGCTCACCGGAGTCGACCAGCTTGCGGATGGTGGCGACCTTGGAGAGCACCTCGGGGATGAACTTCTGGCCGCCGAATCCGGGTTCGACCGACATCACCAGCAGGGTGTCGAAGTCGCGCAGCAGTTCCAGGTAGGGATCCAGCGGGGTGCCGGGTTTGATGGCCAGTCCGGCCATGCCGCCGGCCGCGCGGATGTCGCGGGCCACCGCCGCCGGGTCCTCGGCGGCCTCGACGTGGAAGGTGACGTTGTGCGCGCCGGCCTCGGCGTAGCCCGGGGCCCAGCGCCCGGGGTCGGTGATCATCAGGTGGCAGTCCATCGGGACTTTTGCCACCTTGAGCAGGCTCTCCACCACCACCGGGCCCATCGTCAGGTTGGGCACGAAGTGGTTGTCCATCACGTCGACGTGCAGCCAGTCGGCGTTGTCGACGGCGGCGACCTCGTCGGCCAGGTGGGCGAAGTCGGCGGTCAGAATCGACGGCGCGATCATGGGCTGGGCGGGAGTGCGTGACACGCCCCTCAGGTTACTGGCAGTTCTCCGACCGTTCAGCCCCCGGCCTGCTCAGAAAGGTCGCGGTGGCCACGCGACGCCGACAGGTCTACGCTGGTTCATGTCCGTACAGGTCCCGTACATGATAGTTGGCGAATGAGGAGGTGTCGCTTTGGCGGTCAAGTCCAAGCGTATCGAGCTTCGCGCCGAGGAGGCGACCCTGGACCGCATCCAGCGAGCCGCCGGCGTCGTGCATGAGCAGACCTCGGAATTCATCCGGAAAGCAGCTATCCAACGTGCCGAGGATGTCCTGCGCCAAGAACTCGTGACGGTGATGGAGCCCGAACAGTTCGACGAGTTGATGTCTGCACTCGACAAGGCCGACGCCGCGCCTCGGCTGGCAGCGGCGGCGCGCAAGCCCTCCGTATTCCAGCGGCGCTGAGTGATGTTCGAGTCCGCACGGCTCGACGACGACCACACTCTGACAGGGTTCGACTGCGGTAAGGAGTCGCTGAACCGATGGCTGGTCGAACATGCCCGCCGCGCGGACGATGCTGGAGTGGCACACGTCTATGTGTGGACACGGCGGGGCGAGGCGAACGTCTGCGCGTATTTCGCCATCTGCCCCACCGAGGTCGTACGCAGCGACGACGGCGTGCCGGGGTCGATGGCCGGGGGCTATTCCCGCATACCCGGATACCTCATCGCCCGACTGGCAATCGACGCTTCGCTACGTGGCCGCGGATATGGCGAGCAGTTGCTACTGGATGCGCTGGGGAAGGCCGTCGCAGCGTCGAGCATCGGCGGCGGGAGACTCATCATTGTCGATGCGCTCGATGACGAAGCCCAAGCCTTCTACGAGCACTACCACTTCGTCCCCGTCCGACACCGGGAGCGTCGACTGGTGATGAAAGTCTCCACGGCCGCTGAAGCACTCGGTGCGCCTCGACACGACTGACGACGTCGTGCCAGAAGCGCCTACTTCTTGCGCAGCGCGGCGGCGAACATGGCGTCGGTGCCGTGGCGGTGCGGCCACAGCTGCACGGACGGGCCCGAACCGAGGTCTTCCACGGGCTCGAACAGTTCCCGGGCGTCGAGCATCTCCACCGGGTGGCGGCGGACCGCGTCGGCGATGACCCCGGCGGTCTCGGCCAGGTGTGGTGAGCAGGTGGAGTACAGCACCACCCCGCCGGGGCGCACCAGGGCGATCGCCGCGGCCAGTAGCTCGCGCTGCAGTTTGGTCAGCACCGGGACATCGGCGGGCCGGCGTCGCCAGCGGGCCTCGGGGCGGCGGCGCAGCGCACCCAGACCGGTGCACGGGGCGTCGACCAGCACCCGATCAAACCCCGAGGCGCCGATCTCCTCGACGTTGCGGCCGTCGACGCGCAGCACGGTGACATCGAGGCCGGCGGTGTTCTGCTCGACCAGCTCGGCGCGGCGCTCGGCCGGTTCGACGGCGGTGACGGTGGCGCCGACGCCCTTGCCGATCGCGGCGAGCAGTGCGGTCTTGCCGCCGGGGCCGGCGCACAGGTCCAGCCAGCGGCCGCCGTCGGGACCCTCCAGCGGGGCCCGGGTCAGCGCCTGCGCCACCAGTTGACTGCCCTCGTCCTGCACCAGCGCGGCACCCTCGCGGATCGCGGCGATCTGGCCGGGGTCACCGCCGGGCAGGTACACCGCGTACGGCGAGTAGCGGCCGAGGGTGCCGCCGGTCTGTTCGGCCAGCTCGGCGGCGGTCAGCACCCCGGGCCGGGCGGCCAGATGAACCTGGGGGCGGGCGTCGTCGGCGGCCAGCACCGCGGGCAGCTCGGCCGCCTCCGCCCCGAGGGTGTCGGCGAAGGCCTGGGCGATCCAGCGGGGGTGGGCGTGAGCGAAGGCGAGGTTGCCGATCGGGTCGGTGGCCCGGTCCGGGGCCAGCTCGGCGATCCAGCCGTCGAGGTCGCGGGTGGAGATGTTGCGCAGCACGGCGTTGACGAAACCGCCTCGCACGGAATCGAATTCGTTCTTGGCGGCGCTGACGGTGGTGTCCAGCGCGGCGTGCGGCTCGACCCGGGTGCGCAGCAGCTGGTAGGCGCCGAGGCGCAGCAGGTCCAGCAGGATCGGGTCGATATCGGCGACCGGGCGGTTGGCGGCGGCGGCGATGATGTCGTCGAGCTGACCGCGGGTGCGGCAGGTGCCGTAGGTCAGTTCGGTGGCGAATGCGGCGTCGCGGCCGGTGATTCCGCGTTCGGCCAGCAGCGCCGGCAGCGCGAGGTTGGCGTAGGAGTCGCGCTCGGTGACGGCCCGCAGCGTGTCGAACGCGGCCCGCCGGGCGGGGTCGAGAGGCTGGCGGCGTGGGTCCTGGCGGGGCCGGTCGGTGCGCGGCCGGTCGCCCCGCGCTCGGTCTCCACGCGCTCGGTCGCGGTCGCGGTCGGTGCGTGGCCGACGGGGGCCGTTGCCTTGCTGGTTCATGTTGTCCCGCTGGTTCATCGGGCCACCGCCTCGTCGAGGCGGGCACCGCGGGCCCAGTCGGCCGCGGCCATCGGCTTTTTACCCGGCGGCTGCACCACACCCAATTGCACCGGCGCTGAACCGGTTCCGACCAGTACCCGGTTGCGTTCGACGCGAATCGCGCCGGGCGCCAACGCCTCCGCGTCGACCGGGGACACCGGGCCGACCTTGACTCGCAGGTCGCCGATCATGGTCCAGGCTCCCGGGTTGGGGGTGACGGCGCGGATGTGCCGGTCGACGGCCTGGGCGGGCCCGTTCCAGCGCACCCGGGCGGCCTCGACGGTGATCTTCGGGGCCAGGCTGATCCCGTCGGTGGGTTGCGGCACGGCGGTCAGGGCACGAGAGGCGATGCCGTCCAGGGTGGCCTCCAGCAGGCCGGCGCCGGATTCGGCGAGCCGGTCCAGCAGGTCCCCGGCGGTGTCGGTGTTCCGGATGGTCTCGGTGACCACGCCGTAGATCGGGCCCGAGTCCAGGTCCGGTTCGATGGCGAATGTCGTTGCGCCGGTGACGGTGTCACCCGCGGCGATGGCGGCCTGCACGGGGGCGGCGCCGCGCCAGGCGGGCAGCAGCGAGAAATGCAGGTTCACCCAACCGCGTGGCGGCACGGCCAGCAGTTCGGAGCCGAGCAGCGCACCGTAGGCGACGACCGGGCAGCAGTCCGGTTCCAGCGCGGCGAGCTCGGCGACGAACTCGCCCGTGTTGGGGCGGGCCGGTTTCAGAACCGGGATACCGGCATCCTCGGCCAGGGCCGCCACCGGCGACGGGGCGGGTTTGCCGCGGCGGCCCGCGGCGGCATCCGGGCGGGTGAGCACGGCGATCACCTCGTGGCGAGGTGAGGCGATGAGGCGGCGCAACGCCGGCAGGGCGGGCGCGGGGGTGCCGGCGAATACAAGACGCACGCCGATCAGTTTATGGGCCGCAGTCAGCGGGTCATCACCAGGAGCCACCCCCGCCGCCACCGCCTCCTCCCCCACCGCCACCGCCGCCGGAAGAACCCCCGCTGCTCGACGACGACTGGGAGGCGGTGTAGGCGCTGATCGACGAGGACAGGGCCGAGGAGAAGCTGTCGGTGAACCCGGAGGCGAAGGCCGCGGCATTTCCGCCGCTGCCGTGCACCCAGCTCGGCGTGGGAGGCGTTTCACCGGTCTCCTGCCGGTACTTGGCGGCCCAGGCCGCCGCGACACCGCCGGCCACGGCGAACGGCAGGTAGGCGGTATAGAGGTCGTTGCGGGCACTGAAGTCGAAGCGGGCCTGCGCCGAGTCGGTGGCCAGCATCCGGTGGAAACCCTCGGCCGCCGACCAGAGGCGCCGTCCCTCGGCGGTGCGCCGGGTGCCCACGCCCGGCAGCCATCCCGGCGCCGACGCGTAGAAGAACGCGCCGAACGGCAGCACCCACATGGTGGGCGCACCCAGCAGCCGAATCGAGGCCAGCACCAGCAGAACCAGCGCCACGACGTTGGCCACCCGCACCAGCCATTCGGATCGTCGCCGAACCAGCAACCCGCTGTCCAGGGCCCATTTGCGCACCGCGGAGTCCAGCGTGCTGCCGGCGGCGCGCAGTTTCTCCCCGGCCTGCGCGGTGCCGTTGGCGCTGAACTTTCCGCCGGGCTGGTCGAGATTGAGCGCGGTGGCCACCGCGCGGCCGACCGGATCGATGCTCGCGAAGGGTGCGCCGGGGACCGTCGTGACCTTCCAGTCGTCGGCGGAACGACGGGTCAGGGTCACCGCACCGCGTTCGGCCAGGTGCATCAGTGTCGCGGCCAACGCACCGGGGGGCACCCACTCGGTGCGCAGGTATTCGCACTGCGCCGGGCCCAACCCGGGCGGCGGGGCGTACTGCAGCGGGAAACCGGGGTCGGGTTCGCGGGTGGCCCGCACCGCGGCCACCCCGATGACCGCGGCGGCCAGGGTCAATCCGAGCAGCACCTGAACTCCGGCGACCGAGGTGCCCAGGATCGCGTCCCAGCGCTGGCCCCAGGGCAGAACCAGCCGCTCAGGGGTCGGCGCGTCGACGCCGGCGCGGACAGTCACCGGGGTGTGCGGGCGCAGGGCGGTCGCCTCGACGGTCAGGGTGTGGCCGGTGATCGTCAAGTCGTCGCAGGCGCGGCCCAGGCCCAGCCCCACCGAGCATTGCGCGCCGGTGATCTCGCCGGGCAGGCTGACGGTGATGCGCGCGTGGTCGATGCGGTTGTTCCAGGCGGGAGCCACGACGTTCCAGTAGAACGCGGTGGCCGTGGGCGCGGTGTCCCCGGTCCCGGAGGCGAACCGCCGGTCCGCGCCGGTGTCGCCCGGGTCGAGTACCCCCGGGATGCGATAGCGCAGCTGGTAGACGTGCAGGCCGGGGGTCAGCACGATGTCCGGGTCGCCGATCTTGGCGACCAGCAGCCGCTCGCCCTTGCGGGTGCTCAGCTCGGTGCGGGCCGGCTCACCGTCGACGGTGACCGAATCCAGGATGGGTCGCTGCCGCACGCCCGGTTCGTTGGGATTGGTGGTGTCCCAGAAGCGGAACAGGCCGTGTCGGCCGGGCGGGAAGTACCCGGTGACGGTTTCGGTGGCGGTCATGGTGCCGTCGGCGCCCACCTGGAAGTCGGCCTGCAGTTCGGTGATGACCACCGGGTCGTCCTCGGCGACAGCCTCGGTGGAGTCGGTGCCGCCGGCCAGCAGGGGCCACAGCACGGCGACGGCCAGCAGACCGAGGGCCAGTGCCCAGCGCAGTACTCGGGCCAGGATGCGCAGCACCGGGTCAGCCTATGCGCAGCGGGTCGATCTGTACCCGGACCGGCTGATGCTCACGGCGCGCCGAGGCGACCCCGGTGGCCCGGCGCAGCGCGGTGGCCAGCGCCAGGCCGAAATCGCGGGGCACGCGCACCAACATCCGGATGATCTCGGCGCCCCCGTCGATGCCGGCGGGACGCCGGGCGCCCGGCGGCAGCGGCACCGGGCCGAGCACTTCGGCGGGATACCCCGGGTCCGTGCCCAGCAGCCCGGCGTCGGCCAGCAGGGCGGTGACCGCGGGCGCGGGGCCGTCCAGGGCGGCCAGGTGCACCGCGGGCGGCAATCCGACCTCGGTGCGGGCCGCCAGTTCGGCGCGGGCGTGCCCGACGGGATCCCACCGGATCAGCGACTGCACGGTGGGGATGGCGGCGTCGGCGACGACGGTGACCGTCCCGCCGTCGGCCCCGGGCCGTACCAGGGCGGCGGCGGCCAGCCAGCGGCGCAGCGCGTCCTCGGCGGCGCGTAGGTCCGCCCGGCCCAGCAGGGCCCAGCCGTCGAGCAGCAGGGCCGCGCCATAGCCGTCGGGAGCCCGCGGTTCGGCGCCCGGGGTGGCGATGACCAGCGCGGGGCCGGGACCGAGGGTCGCCACGCCGGTTTCCGCCGACGAGGTGATGACGGTCGCGCCGGGGAACGCGCGGCCGAGTTCCTCGGCGGTGCGCCGGGCGCCGACGACGACGGCCCGCACCCGGGTGGCGCCGCAGGCGTTGCAGCGGGGCACCGGGTCGGCGCGGCCGCACCAGCGGCAGGTGGCCCCGGAACTGCCCGAGGTCAGTGCCAGCGGCCCGGTGCAGTGCCGGCAGCGGGCCACCGTGCGGCATTGCGCGCAGGCCAGCGCCGGCACGTAACCGCGCCGCGGCACCTGGACCAGCACCGGGTGCCCGGCGTCCAGGGCAGTGCGGGCGGTGCGCAGCGCGACCGACGGCAGCCGTGCGGTGCGGGCCGCCGGGTCACGTTCCTGCAGGTAGCCGTCATCGTCGAGAGCGACGATCCGGGGCGCGCGGGCGCGAACCGTGGCGCGGGGAGCGACCAGGTCGTGGGCCCAGCCACTGTCGACCAGCGCCTGGGCCTCGGCGGTGCGGGCGTAACCGCCGATGACGGCCGCGCAGCGCAGCTGGTGGGTGCGCAACATGGCGACGTCGCGGGCGTGCGGGTAGGGGGCACGGGGTTCGGCGAGGGTGTCCTCGCCGTCGTCCCAGATCATCATCAACCCGAGGTTGACCACCGGTGCGAACACCGCGCTGCGGGTGCCGATCACCACCCGGGAGCAGCCGCGCAGCACCGACAGCCAGCGCCGGTAGCGCGCCGACGGGCCCAAACCGGCGCTCAACGTGACGACGTTGTCCTCGTCGCAGGTGCGCGCCGCGGCGGCGGCCAGGGCGTCGACGTCGCGCTGATCGGGGACGACGGCCAGCACCGACCGGCCACCGGAGAGCGCCGCCGCGGCGGCCTCGGCGAACCGGGCGGTCCAGTCCTCCCCCGGTAGCGCCTGCCAGGCCGCCCGCACCGCGCGGCCGTCACCGAGCGCGGCGAGGAACTTCTCACCGCCGGCATACGCCGCCCAATGCACCGGATCCGGTGCGGGAGTGAATAATTCGGCGGGTGCGGGACTGGGTTTGCGCTCCGTTGCGGCGTGCCGGGGCGGGATGGCTAGCCGCAGCACGTCGGCGCGGGTGCCGGCGTAGCGGGCGGCCACCGCGTCGGCCAGCCGCCGGATGTCGGGCGTCAGCACCTGCTCGGGTGAGATGACCCGGTCCAGCCAGCCGAGTTTGCCGTCGTGGTCACTGTCGGAGCGGCGTTCCAGCACGAACGCGTCGACCAGGCGGCCGTGGAAGCGGATACGCACCCGCACGCCGGGCTGGGCGTCGTCGGACTGCTCGGCCGACACCAGGTAGTCGAAGTCGCGGTCCAGGTGCGGGACGGTGAGCATCGGCAGCACCCGAGCGATCGGCTCGTGTTCGGCGGCCTGCCGGATGACGGTCATGGTGCCGGTTTAGCAGGCGTGTCCGACAATTCGGCGGCGCTGCGCCCGAAGAAGAACCCGGCGGTGATCAGTAGTTGCGCGACGGCATAGGCCCACCAGATCGGCACCGCGAGGAGTTCGTCGCCGCGGATGAACACGCTGGTGCCGATCATGGCGTCGGATACCGCGAAAGACACCGCGCCGATGGCGGTCCAGGCCGTCGGCAGGGCGGCGAGCAGGGCCGCGCACACCATCGCCGCGATCACCAGCATGTAGACGGTGACCGGGACCGTCATCTCTTTCAGATGCGGCCAGAACCAGGCGAGCAGCCCGAGGCAGGCCACGGTCACCGCCGCGGCGGCCACCATCCGGAAGGCGGGCAGTTGGGTGCGCCGGACCAGCGGGACGAGCACCAGCAGATAGCACAGATGCGCGAGCAGAAACGATCCCAAGCCGCCGATGAACGACGGTTTCCACCACGGGATGGCCAGCAGAAAGTCCCCGGACGCGGAGAATCCCAGCGCGGCGATCAGCCCGATGCGTTCCCGGCGGATGGGATGCCCGCACGCGGCGGCGGCCAGCAGCAGCGCCATCACCGACTTGACCACCGGCTGGCCGGGGAATTGTCCGGTCAGATCGGTTCCGGCGGGCAGACCGGCCGCGGCGACGATGAGGAACACCCCGTAGGCCGCCCCGGCGACCGCGGCGGCCAGCCACCACCGGCGCACCCGCGGTGCGTAGTTTGATCCCATGGCAGCCATCGACGACATCATGCAGAAGGTACTCGACGCGGTGCCGTTCCAACTCAGTCTGGACGACGGGGTCGAGGCCGCCCGCAAGCGCTTCCGGGAGCTGTCGCGCCGTCCGCTGCACCCCGAGGTCGATGCGCAGGACTACAGCATCGACGGTCCGGGCGGGCCGGTGGGCCTGCGGATCTACACCCCGCCGAACGCCATTGCCGGCCATCCGGTGGTCGTCTTCCTGCACGGCGGCGGCTTCGTCCTGGGTGATCTCGACAGCTACGACGCCGCCGCCCGCGAGCACGCCGTCGGCGCCGACGCCATCGTGGTCTCCGTGGACTACCGGCTCGCCCCCGAACACCCGTTCCCCGCCGCACCCGACGACGTGTGGGCGGCACTCGAGTGGACGGCCCTGAACGCCCCGTCGTTCGGCGGGGACGCGAAGCTGATTGCAGTGGCCGGGGATTCGGCCGGGGCCAACCTGGCCGCCGGTGCGGCGCTGCGGGCCCGGGATGCCGGGTTGGGGTTGGCCTTCCAGCTGCTCTGGTACCCGTCGGTGGTGTGGGACACCAGCTTGCCGTCGTTCACCGAGAACGCCGACGCACCGATCCTCGACACCCCGACGGTCGCGGCGTTCTCCGCCGCCTACGCTCGACACGTCAACCTCGCCGAGGCGCCGGCGACGTTGATCCCGGCGCGCGGAGACCTGTTCGAGGCGGCTTCGGCCTACATCGCGGTGGCCGGGCACGACCCGCTGCGCGACGACGGCATCCGCTACGGCGAGCTGCTGGCCGCCGCCGGGGTCCCGGTCACCGTCGACGTGGCCGAGAGCCTGGTGCACGGCTACATCGCCTACTCGGGTGTGGTGCCGGCCGCGACCGAGGCGACCGGGCGCGGGCTGGCCGCACTGCGGGCCGCGCTGCACGACTGAAGCGCTGCACAGGCCCCGTACCCGACACCTTATTCTCGGTTGATAAGTCTCCGGAGGTCGGGATCGAAGACGAGAGCGGAGATGCATTGGTGGGTTCAGAGTTCGATTGACTGCACACCGATGAAGTCCGCAAGCTGATCGGCGTTGCGATGTGCGTCGAACTCACGGAGCAACTCGACGTAGCGAGACTTATCGATATCCCAGTCGTACTGGAAGTCGACTGGTTCCTGGGCCGCGATATAAACAAGGTCGGCGAGAAGTCTTGTCGTGCGACCGTTTCCATCGACAAAGGGATGGATTCTCACCGTTTCGGCATGAATGATCACGCCGAGCACGCGAGGCGTGAAGTCGTCGGTGCGCTCCCACCTGTATCGGATACTGTCCAAAGTGCTGCGAAGTTCGACGGCAATCTGCTCCGGCGCGACGCCAATATTGACTTCATGCTGCCGCAACCGTCCGGCCCAGACCCAGATGTCTCCGTACAGGCGAGCGTGGAGGTCCCGGACGAAATGATCGCCCAGCAGCTCATCCAAAAGCAGTGAGCCTTCGATCGCCGCAGCAATCAACTCCTCGGATACCTGGTCCTGTATGCCTTGTTCAAGGTCGTACACCGCAGCTCTGGTGATCGGCAGGTCGAGAATGTCGACGATGACGGGGGTCAATGCAGTGAGCTCATCGTGCGGGAGTGGCGTCTCGCCATAACCCGGAACCAACGACATCAGTACTTATGGGACTGCCGTGCAGCGAGGAACTTCGTTACCGACGCGGACCGAACATAGCCAGCGGGGACTTCCCGGTTCTCCAGCTTGGCCGACGCTCTGGTCGCCCGGGCAGCGGCCTTCTGGACGACCACCTTGTTGGCGATTGCCCGCTTGTTCGTTTGGCGTTCCGCTGCCACAACTACTCCAGACATCTACTGACCACGCCATCATACCGACCTCGATCTGCATCGCACGACGGTTGCGGCGACGCCCGTCGTCACGCAAGATCCGATGCATTCAACGAAACCAGGAGCTGAGCAGCCCATCCATGTCGACACCGACACGAATCCAGACCAGCACGCCCCGGGCGGTGCTCAACACCGCGAAGGGCTCGGCCGGCAACCTCGTCGAGTGGTACGACGTCTACGTCTACACGGTGTTCGCACCGTACTTCGAGGCGAAGTTCTTCGATGCCGCCGACAAAAATTCGACGGTGTACATCTACGCGATCTTCGCGGTCACGTTCGTCATGCGCCCGGTCGGCTCGTGGTTCTTCGGCCGGTTCGCCGATCGCCGCGGGCGCAAGAACGCGTTGATGATCAGCGTCACCATCATGTCGGCCTGCTCGTTCCTGGTGGCGGTGATGCCGACGCGGGATTCCATCGGGAACTGGGCGGCGGCGCTGCTGGTGATCGCCCGGCTGATACAGGGATTCGCCACCGGCGGCGAGTACGGCACATCGGCGACCTACATGTCGGAGGCGGCGACCGCGAACCGACGCGGCTTCCTGTCGTCGTTCCAGTACGTGACCTTGGTCGGGGGCCATGTGCTGGCACAGTTCACCCTGCTGATCGCGCTGAGCGCACTCGACGTCGATGCGCTCAAGGACTGGGGCTGGCGCATCGGGTTCTTCCTCGGCGGCGTCGCGGCGTTGGTGGTGCTGTGGATCCGCCGCAGCATGGACGAGTCGCTCAGCGATGCGCACCTGGAGCAGATCCGCTCGGGCGCCGACCGGAGCGCCGGCTCACTGCGGGCACTGTTCACCACGCAGTGGCGTCCGCTGCTGCTGGTCTTCCTGATCACCGCCGGCGGCACGGTCGCGTTCTACACCTACAGCGTCAATGCACCGGCAATCGTCAAGTCCGCCTTCGGATCCGACCGGGCGATGACGGCGACGTTGATCAACCTGCTGGGGCTGATCGTCCTGATGGCATTGCAACCGGTCGGCGGTCTGATCAGCGACCGCATCGGCCGCAAGCCGCTGCTGGCGTTCTTCGGGATCGGTGGCCTGGCCTACACCTGGGTGCTGCTCACCTACCTGCCGCAGACCACCTCGGCGGTCACCGCGTTCACACTGACGGTCGTCGGCTACCTGATCCTGACCGGCTACACCTCGATCAACGCCATCGTGAAGGCCGAGCTGTTCCCGGCCGAAGTCCGGGCGTTGGGCGTGGGACTGGGCTACGCACTGGCGAATTCGGTGTTCGGCGGGACCGCGCCCATGTTGTTCCAGGCCGCCAAAGACGGTGGCCACCCGGGCTGGTTCATCGGCTACGTGACCGCGGTGATCGGGCTGAGTCTGTTGGTCTACATCTTCGGGCTGCGCAACCGGGCCGTCACCGCGTTGGACCGCGAACAGGGCAGCGCCTGGATTCAGGCTCCGCCCTCCAACAGCGCCCGCAGGTGACGACGGTAGGCCGCCCGGCCGTGCGGGGTCAGGCCCAGCCACCACCGGGGCCCGTCGGGCTGGACGTAAATGTATTGCGCGCGAACCAGATCCGCAGTCACCCGGCTCACCTCGTAGGTACTGATTCCCAGGGTGCGGGCCAGCAGATCGTCGCCGATCTGGCCGGCACCGGCCAGCGCCGCGCATACGGCCAGACGTTCCCGGGGCGCGATCAGCGGATCCAGAGTTGCCGGCCGATGCGGATATTCGCACAGCGGAGAGCTGTCGACGCCGGTCGGATCCAGCCGCCAGCCCAGGGCGTACATGGCCGAGATCATGACGGCGTTCAACCCGACCGCGGCGATCACGAACCACCCCGGCCACAGACCGGTGGTGCCGGACAGCGCGGCCAGGCCCAGAATCAGCACCCAGGCCGACCCCGTGGCTACCGCTTGCCACACCGTGATCCGGCGGGCGAACAGCGGCAGGCGTTTCGGCCGAAACGGCGGGTTGCGATGGCAGAAGCTCACGACCATCCCGACCACCGCCACGAGCACGCCCAACCCCAAAGACACCAGCGCCCACCGCTGACCACCAGGCTCCACGGTGGTCCCGCTGCCGATGCCGCGCAGCGCCGCCGTCGTGAACAACAGGCTGCCGCTGAGCGCCAGCGCGAAACCTACCTGGGTGATCGTCGCGCGCCAGGCCGGTGCGACTCGCGCGACCAGTGCCCGGCGGGCATCCCGCACGTCGTCGACGGTCCCTACGGCGATTCCGGGTTTGCTCACCGCTGGTCCATCGCGTCGCACAACCTGTCCACCGCCCGGCCGTCGGTCAGCTCGCCCCGGCTCTCCGGGCGGTCCCGGTAGTAGCGCACCAGGTTTCGCAGCGGGCGGGCATCGCCGCCGGCGAATTGGGCCCCAGCATGACCTGCGGCCGGTCGTCGTCCATCAGCCACACAATCCAGGAAGTTGTCTCTCGGCCGTGTCCCCGGCACCCGGTCGCGGACACCCACGACTTGCTCCCAAGTACCGCTACCGGTCTTGGTGCCGTCGAAGAAATCGAAACCGTCCGGCGCCAGCCGCAGTTGCACCGCCCCGTTTCCGTTGGCGAACCGCTTCCACAGCCCGATTCCGCCGACGACGAGGACGAAGCCCGCGGCGTAGAGCAGGCGACCGTCCCCCTGGAAAGAGTCCGGGAGGTACAGCATCCCGGCGAAGCCGAACATCAGCGTAAAGGCCGCGCCGGCGACCATGGATCCCATCGCCACCTGCATGGTCACCAGGAGAAGCCGGTCCGGGCACACGACGGTTGCCGTGCCATCGGATTCAACGACCGGGCCGGCCAGGCCCAGCCACATGATCAGCGCCATCGCCAGGAAGCCCAGGATCCCGACCCCCCCAGGCCAGGCAGGTCAGCGCGCTCGCGTAGTGCTCACGCTCGACACTGACAAGGGCCCAGGCCAGCGCGGAGATCCCCATCGCGGCGAACATCGGGACCGCGAGGGTACTTGCGATCACCATCTTGGTCCGCGACACCGGAGGGTCGTCGATCTCGGCCGCTTCGCTCACCGTTTGAGCGTAAGTCCGGGGGCGACGGGTTCCCGACGGGAATTCCCCAACGGAAGCGGGATTGTCCGACTCCTCAACGGGGCTCCTCCGTCGCCCCGCCTTCGTCGTCAGACGGAGGCTGGGTTGAACGGGCTAAACGGAGTTCTGCAGATCCTCGACCTTGTCGAGGCGCTCCCAGGGCAGGTCCAAGTCGTCGCGGCCGAAGTGGCCGTAGGCAGCAGTCTGGGCGTAGATCGGGCGCAGCAGGTCCAGGTCGCGCACGATCGCACCGGGACGCAGGTCGAAGACGCTGGTGATGGCCTTCTGGATTCGCGCCGGGTCGAAGTTCTCGGTGCCGAAGGTCTCGACGAACAGCCCGACCGGGGCGGCCTTGCCGATCGCGTAGGCGACCTGCACCTCGGCCCGCTCGGCCAGACCGGCGGCCACCACATTCTTGGCCACCCAGCGCATCGCGTAGGCCGCCGAGCGGTCCACCTTCGACGGGTCCTTGCCGGAGAAGGCGCCGCCACCGTGGCGGGCGAAGCCTCCGTAGGTGTCGACGATGATCTTGCGGCCGGTCAGCCCGGCGTCGCCCATCGGTCCGCCGATGACGAACTTCCCGGTCGGGTTGACCAGCAGTTTGAAGTCCGAAGTGTCCAGGGTCTCATGCCCCAGCTCGGCCAGCACCACGTCGACCACGGTCTCCCGGATAGCCGGGGCCAGCCCGCCTTCGAGGTCCACGCCGTCGGCGTGCTGGGTGGACAGCACCACGGTGTCCAGGCGCAGGGCGGTGTTGCCGTCGTACTGGATCGTGACCTGGGTCTTGCCGTCCGGGCGCAGATAGTCCAGCACCCCGTCCTTGCGGACCTTGGTCAGCCGCCGGGACAGCCGGTGCGCGAGTGCGATCGGAAGCGGCATGTACTCGGGGGTGTCGGTGTTGGCGTAGCCGAACATCAGGCCCTGATCGCCGGCGCCCTGGAGGTCCAGCGGATCCCGCTCACCCTCGACGCGGGTCTCATAGGCGGTGTCCACGCCCTGGGCGATGTCCGGGGACTGGGCGCCGATGCCGATGTTGACGCCGCAGGTCTCGTAGTCGAAGCCCTTGTCCGAGGAGTCGTAGCCGATTTCGCGGATCCGCTCCCGGACGGTGGCGTTGATGTTGGCGAACGCCTCGCGCGCGGAGGTGGTCACCTCACCGATGACGTGCACCTGGCCGGTGGTCACCGCGGTCTCGACGGCCACCCGGGACTTGGGATCGTCGGCCAGCAGCGAATCCAGGATCGAATCGCTGATCGCGTCGCAGATCTTGTCCGGATGCCCCTCGGTCACCGACTCGCTGGTGAACAGCCGACCACTTTCGCCCACGTTGAGGCCTCCCACACGTCTATCGAACCGTTAGTTGGTTTATCAAAGCCTAGCGTCACCGCCCGACGGCGGGGTCGCCCCGCCCGGACGGACGGGATCAGCTGCGCAGCAATCCGGCCACCGCGTCGACGATGCGGCTGGCCATCTCGGTCTTCGAGCCGTGCTCCAGCACCGACTCGGTGCCGTCGGCAAACAGCAGCCAGCCCGCGTTGTGGTCCATCTCGAACGCCTTGCCGTCCCCGACGGCATTGACCACCAGCACGTCACAGCCCTTGCGGGCGAGCTTGGCCCGGGCGTGGAACAGCACGTCGCCGTTCTCGTCGCCGGTCTCGGCGGCGAACCCGACGATCACCGACAGCTTCGGCAGCTGGCCCTCGGCCCGCGCCGACACCGTCCCGGCCAGCACGTCGGGGTTGCGGACGAGCTCGATGGCCGAGGGTTCGGAGTCGGCGCCCTTTTTCATCTTGGCGTCGGCGACGTGCACCGGCCGGAAGTCGGCGACGGCGGCCGCCATCACCAGCGCGTCGGATTCCGGAGCCAGCTTGGCGACGGCGTCGGCGAGTTCTGCGGCCGAGCCGACGCGCACCACGGCGACCCCGGCCGGGTCGGCCAGGGCGGTGGCATTGGTGGCGATCAGGGTGACCTCGGCGCCACGCTGGGCGGCCACGCGCGCCACAGCGTAGCCCTGCTTGCCGGAGCTGCGGTTGCCGATGAAGCGCACCGGGTCCAGCGGTTCCCGGGTGCCGCCCGCGGTGATCAGCAGCCGCCGACCGTCCAGATCGCGCGGTAGAGCGTCGGCGCGGGCCAGCAACAGCTCGGCCAGGGCGGCGATCTCGTCGGGCTCGGGCAGCCGCCCCGGGCCGCTGTCGACGCCGGTGAGCCGGCCCGCGGCGGGATCGAGTACGACGGCGCCGCGGCGGCGCAGGGTGGCGACGTTGTCGACGGTGGCCGGGTGCTGCCACATCTCGGTGTGCATGGCCGGCGCGAACAGCACCGGGCAGTGCGCGGTCAGCAGGGTGGCGGTGAGCAGGTCGTCGGCCCGGCCGGCGGCGGCGCGCGACAGCAGGTCGGCGGTGGCGGGTGCGACGACGACCAGGTCGGCCTGCTGCCCGAGGCGCACGTGCGCAACCTCGGGGATCTCGGTGAACACCCCGGTGTGCACGGGCTGGCCGCTGAGCGCCTCGAAGGTGGCGGCGCCGACGAAGTTCAGCGCTGATTCGGTCGGGATCACCCGGACCCGATGACCGGCCTCGGTGAACACCCGGATCAGCGCGCAGGCCTTGTAGGCCGCGATACCACCGGCGACTCCGACGACGATCCGCTTGCCCATCGGGGTGTGCCCGCTACTCGCCTTCGGCGTGCTCGAGCAGGTCGCCGTGGATCTCGCGCATGGCGATCGACAGCGGCTTCTCCTGCAGGCCCGGCTCGACCAGCGGGCCGACGTACTCCAGGATCCCGTCGCCGAGCTGGTTGTAGTAGTCGTTGATCTGGCGAGCGCGCTTGGCGGCGTAGATGACCAGGGCGTACTTGCTCGACGTGCGGTCCAGCAACTCGTCGATGGGCGGGTTGGTGATGCCCAGCGGGGTGTCGTAGGAGCCGATGTAACCCGCGCCGCCCTCGGCCTGGTCGGCGGACAGCGTGTCGTTCGGGGTGCTCACGTGGAATCTCCTACGGGGTAAGGCTACGGGTCAAAAGTTCAGCGGAGGGATCAGTCGGCGGCAGCGGCGCCGGGATCCACCAGCAAGGATACCAATTCCGCGCACGCCGACTCCAATTGCGTGTTGACGACGACGGTGTCGAAGTCGCCCTGGGCGGCCAGTTCGGCGCGCGCGGTCTCCAGCCGTCGGGACTGAACGTCGGCCGGTTCGGTGCCGCGGCCGGTCAACCGTTCGCGCAGCACCTCGAAGCTCGGTGGGGCCAGGAAGACGGTCAGCGCCTCGGGCAGGATCGCCTTCACCGCGCGGGCGCCGGCCAGGTCCACCTCGATGAGCACGGGCCGTCCGGCCCGGGCCGCGTCGTACACCGGAGCGGCCGGGGTGCCCGATCGTTGCAGGCCACCGTGGATCTCCGCCCACTCCAGCAGCTCGCCGTCGCGGATCAGACGATCGAATTCGGCCGGGCCGACGAAGTGGTAGTCGACGCCCTCGACCTCGCCGGGCCGGGGGGCCCGGGTCGTCGCCGAAACCGAGAAGTACATCTCGGGCAACTCGGCACGCAGCCGGGCGACCACCGAGGACTTCCCGACCGCGGAGGGACCGGACAGCACCACCACCCGTCCGGGTGCGGTGCCGTCCGGTCCCCCGACGGCGTTATCGGTCGGGTCAGCCCTGATCGAATTTCTCCAGCAGAGCCTTGCGCTGACGGTCGCCCAGACCGCGCAGGCGGCGGGTGGGGGCGATCTCCAGCTCGGTCATGATCTCCTGAGCCTTGACCTTGCCGACCTTGGGCAGGGCCTCCAGCAGCGCGGAAACCTTCATCTTGCCCAAGACCTCATCGGTCTCGGCGTCCTTGAGCACCTGCTTAAGGTTGGTGCCACCACGCTTGAGCCGGTCCTTGAGCTCGGCCCGCGCGCGACGTGCGGCAGCAGCCTTCTCCAACGCAGCTGCGCGCTGTTCGTCGGTCAACTGGGGAAGGGCCACGGTTCCTCCGTATCTCAGCCAATCATTGGCCATTTCTTGTGTGCCTCGGCCAGGTAGTTCAGCCAGCGACGACGACCGTACCGAGCCACTATGACGAAATCTAACCCCACCCCCGCCGCAGGCCTGCACAGACCCGTGTGTTGGGGGTCCCTCGGCGGGGGTGTCGACGACGGCGGAGCGGTCCGCGCGGGATGCCGCCGCCGTCCCCACCGAACCGTCAGCGACGACAAATACGCAGTTCAGAGCGTCTTTTCCGGTGACAGAAGCGGAGTTTCCGGCGTCGGATGACCGATACCGCCGATCTCTCCGGATGTACCCGCGGCCACAGCGGGCCAATCCGGGCGTCGTGCGGCGTGTCGCGCGTGTCGCGACTTCATCTGTCGCACCCATCTGGGCTACAGCTGATACATAGCTCGGCACACGCCGCTGTTGCACCGGTCGACCTACGGGCCCCAGGCAATCATTCCGGCGACGAACAAACTCTGCGAGTGTTGAATGACCTTGGTTGTCGGATTTTTATCCGACCAAAGGTAGGATGTCAGCATGGCGAAGGACAAGGTCTCGGTCACGATCGAACAGGCTGTACTCGCGGCGGCCGATGCCGACGCAGCTGCGGCCGGCTTGAATCGTTCGGAAATGGTTGAGCGAGCACTACGCAATGAACATCTGCGCATCTCACTGGAGAAGTACGCGACCCACACGGTCCCGGCATTGGATATTGATGCCTACGCCGAGAAGCTCTATCAACTCAACCGAGCAGCCGGACTGTGATCAACCCCGGCGATATTGCACCGCGTCGTGACAGCGACGGGGAGGTGTACGTCGTCGTCCTCTCGAACGCCATTCACATTGCCGCGGCAACCGGCCGGGTTATCACCTGTCCGTTCATTCCCGGCGCGCTGCCCACAGACGCAATGGCAATGGTCGTCGCAGTCCAACAACCCGCCGGCACGATTCTCCCGGAGCTGGTCCAGTGGCTGCCGACATCGGCCCTCGATGATGCGATCGGCAACGTCGGTCGGGCTGCACTCGATGAAACCACCACCATATGTGATGGCAAATAGT